>ENA-UPSA01001620-UPSA01001620.1-bioreactor-metagenome-genome-assembly--contig:-NODE-1620-length-20193-cov-375.562717_pt1 | contig 20193 bp, 26 predicted proteins | sample MGYA00238183_ERZ773288 | MGnify/ENA primary metagenome ERZ773288 (study PRJEB29028, sample SAMN07631243) | bioreactor metagenome | isolation source: Switchgrass digestor | place: USA: Dartmouth... | reverse complement strand
AGCAACATTCCTTTCTCCTTTTTTACCTGCAATAACTGCTTCATAGTTTTGACGTATATTACTAACCTTTTCCCCTAAAACCTTTATTACTTCAGCCTCGACTTCATCCCAAACTTCTTTCATCTTTGTTGTTTTAAATAATACAAGTATTTCGCTAACGCTTGGATAGTCTTGTATGCTCTTGTTCTTCAATTCTTTATTAGTTAACGGTCTCAGATATAAGATGTAATCACTCACAAGCATTTTTAAAACCTTTTCTTTAGTATAAACACGTGCCCCTGTACCCCTGTTGTCGATAGGGAATCCTGCCTCTTTTCGCAAAGCAACAAAACTTCCGAATCTAGAATATACGACACGTGAAGTATAAGGCATATATTTATTAAAATCTTTTTGGGTTGCAGGTCTGCCCAGCCTTTTACTCAATTGCTTATAATCACTTATAATTTGTCTCTTATTAATACCTTTACTTATAAAATTACTTTCTCTTGTTGTTAAGCCCGCTATTTTAAGTGCATTATTGTATGAGCCAAAACGATATATATATTGTTTGGTCGTATCCTGTTTTTTTTAATTCATAGATAGATGGAGAGTGTCCAAGTTTTTCTGCTAATTTTTTGAGCCTCTGGATATAGTATTCATTTGGTTTTGCTATATTGAGCAATTCAACTGGAACTCCTGCTTTAATTAATACATCACTGTACTTCATTCCAAACCTTTTTTGAATAGTTGCAATTGAAGGTAAGCAACTTTTAGCATAGAATTCTTTATAATTCTTTGGTTTAATTCTCATATACTCTTCATAAATTATTTTTAATACCGTATCATCCGATAGTTCACTAATTGATATTTTATTGTTTTTTGAATTCATATTATCCCTCCATATAAACTTATCTTTATCAGGTATTTTGATATCCACGTATATGTTCCATTGAAAACTTAATTTAATTTTTTCCTATCTATTTTTGAGCATAACACATAAAAAATAGACAACTCCGATTTTCTATAGGACTTTAGTCCTATTTTTTATATTTTTTAAAAAATTTTTTGTCTTTTACCTTGTAGCCATCCTGTCTGTGATTGGCAATAAAAAAACTGCCTACTTTGAAAGTAGACAGTTACTTAAAGGAGAACGATACTATGATTAAACCATTATTAGATTAAAAGCATTCTAATAATAAATAGTTTTTCATGTCAAGTTTTTTGCTGCACCTATAATATATATGTATATTAGTTGGGTTGGAGTAAAGGCTTATGGATTAAGGGGTTTGGTGAATTTTTGTGCGACAAAAATTATACTCCTGCCCCAGATATCAACCTTATAACTAATTCCATAGACCTTCCCTCTTCCAATTAAAAAGGCTGACAGATTAGCCTAATATCAGCAACCTGTCAGCCATATTTATTACCATTTTTATTATGCAGTTTTTTCATTTAGTAACTTTTTAAACATTCTTTCAATCTTATTAACAAATGTTTTTCTGCTTTCATTGGTATTTACAATAGTATACCCTTTTTCCTTTCCACCCTTTATTACTTCTCCATACCATGTTTTGGAAGATTTTAACAAGTCAAGTTTATTAATAAGCGGTAGATACTCTTTCCAATTCTCCTTATCCCTTAGTACCTTACTTATCGCCACATAGCCATAAAACATAAAGTTTTCTCCTGTTAGCGATGTCTCTTTGCTCTGTGCCCTCTTTTCGTAGTTGTGAAGTTCAGGTATAAGATTTATCAATTCATTGAAAAATTCTGAAAGGTATTTTGCAAGTTCTATCGCCTGAACCCTTGTCTCTAAATCCTTGTAAACTATCTCTATAGCATTTACAAGTGTAGCAAATGTAACAATATGCCTTTCGTCCTTTTTAGGTATCGAATTCCTTACCACTTCTACCCTTCCAGCCAGGTCACTGCTTTTCATAAGTTCCCTGACAATAATGTTGGCAAGGCCTGTCTGATTAAAGTATTCGGAACGGCTGGAACTTATTTTAAGCCCCTGGGAGAACTGGTGGAACTGCTGCTGGGCAGTCTGGACATTATAATTGGTGATTTTAACTGGGAATTTAAGTTCAGTTAAATCAAAGGCTGTATTCCCTTTTTCGTTTCCTTCGAGAATCATGCCCAAAGCCCTGATTCTGTGCTGTCCATCAGAAATGTTTATTTCACCGTCTACAACAAGGTTTCCCTCGTCATCAAGTTCAATCTTTTCGCTGCCATCCGCAAGTATATTCAGGGTAATCATATCGGTAAAATATTGACCCGACAGCATAGAAGTATAAATTTTTTTCACATTGGCTTTGCTGTACACAGCAACCTCAGTTTCCGTATTGTCCTTTCCCCTTTTAACCTTTGTTCCTCTCTGAATCTCTGGGTTATATGTTATTATCCCATCCCTCCACATCTCTGCCAATTCCTGTCCATCAATAACAGTTTGATATTCTTTCTCCCCTATTTGATTTACGTTTTTGAAGACATATTCGGACATATGTGCCCTTCCTCCTCTGCTAAATTATTAGTTCGCAATCAAAAAATTTTCTAATACCAAAATTATTAACAATAATTTCTGCTTGTATTCTATCAGAAGCAGGTTAAAGGTACAAGGGAAAAGAGTTATACAACTTTAAATGTGGGAATAATTTTTACCAATAGTGTGTAAATGAAGTTTTCTAAAGCAATAACTGCAAAATAAAGCGCAGGATGATTATATTTTAAACCATCCTATTACGTCTTATAAGAAATATTATGTCCTAAAAAGAATTACAGATTATGCTTATATGTGTTAATTAGTCAAACCTAAATAAAGCACATTTTCTAATGAGCCATCTGCATGTATATAATCTTTAAATACATTAGGGAAAATACGTATTTGCTTTAATTTATCTAATGGTACCCATTCAATTCCCTGAGAAGTAGCATCTGGATTTTCTCCTATACAAACAGTTTGATTATCCTTCAATGTACATTGAAAGAAATACTCTATTTGGTGTATTCTTTCTAATATACCACTTCCATCGTTATTGTCAAAAAATGCTTCTCTCACAAATACCATTCTATCTATATTAATTTCACAATTGATTTCTTCTTTGCACTCTCTGCGTAAAGCGGTGTGCATATCTTCAAAACAGTTTTGTCCACCACCTATACATGCATAAAAAATGCCATCTTTATCTTTATATTTGCATAAAAGAATTTTACCATCTTCAATAATAATTGCTCTTACAGCATTTCTAATATGATTTCCTTGCATTTTAAATCCTCCTCTTAACTTTTAATTACATACGTAATCTTCGTAATATTCTACAATTCCGTCCCAGTTTTTATTTATTATATCATATTTTTTTATTCTTAAAGGAAAATGAATCTTGTTTGAAGAAATAATTCAACACAGATATTCCCTCCATAGTTAAAGTTACATCCCTGGGAAAAGTTAATTGTGCAATCTGTAAAACTTACTTTAAATTCCTTAACCCTTTTCCCCTTAACCCTGTAAAACTATATTCCCAATCTATTTCCGTTTACTTTCAGCCACTCTCTGCCCTCAGTATAGTTTGGCAGGATGGACTCTACAAGGTTCCAGAAGTCTTTTGAGTGGTTCATAATCCTTAGGTGACATAGTTCGTGTACAACTACATAATCAACTATATCGATAGTAGCCATAATCAATCTCCAGTTTAAATTTATGTTGCCCTTTTTGCTGCAACTTCCCCACCTGGTTTTCTGGTCTTTAATAATCACTTTGCATGGAGCAAGATTGAGTTGTAAAGAGTACTTCTTAATCCTTTCGTTAACAATTTCAGCAAAACTCATCCTATACCATTTTACTAATGCCTCCTTTATTGCCTGCTTCCTACTTTCTCCTGACAACCCCTGAGATATGTATACTGCTATAGCGTTTTCCTGCACAAGCACTTCAGCCTTGCTTAAATCTTTTTCCACTATTTTTAGGGTATACTCTTTACCAAGATACGGGAATTTCTCCCCACTTACAAATTCCCTGCATACCGTATTTGCATTCCTTTCTCTTACTTCATTTACTTTTTTGACAATCCAGTCTGCTTTTTTCTGTACTACTTCGCAAATTTGTTTTTCGCTGATGCGGAAAGGAGCAGATACCTTTACTTCACCGTTCATATCAATAGTTATCCCTATTGTTTTCCGCTTGGTTTTAACTACAGTATAAGTAATTTCGTTATTGCTAGTTTCAACAAAATATTCTTTATTCTTCATATTTTATCATCTAATTATAGTTTCGAACATCAAATACAGTTAAACATTAATACTTTAATAGTATCATAGCAAAACTTAAAAATGAAGAGAAAAATCACTGCTTTATAGTTAAAGCAGTGATAAAAGAATACAAGTAATCTCAAAATGCAATAAATTTAATCTTACAAATGTTAAGTATAAGTTTATAGCGTACTTCCCATAAATCGAGGCAGGTATTAACCTGCTCCGTTACGTATTATATATTTAACAACTCTTTTTAAAGACCTTATTATTATCCTTTTTAACTAAACTAACGTTATTTTTAGCAGAAGCAATCCTAATTACTAAAACTCCATTTTTTGCTAAAACAACTATCTTCTTCCCTATTTCAAACCCAAGTTCCTTAAGCCATTTGCCTTGCAGCCTTATCTGAGGTACTTCCTTATCTCCTGTATAACTATAATAAACACTTAGAATACGTTTTTGCATTTTAACACCTCTGTAGTTGCTGCAAGATTAAATGCTTTTTTCCTTAGCAATCAAAGTCCACCGAATGGCAGTCTTACTAATTGGCTGTATATCATTTACCTCTGTGTTTACTTTAACGTAATATGGCCTCAAATTAAACCTATACCCTTTACTCACCAGATATTCAACCGCTTGTATAAGGGCTTTCACTGTCATATATGTTGTCTTTACACCTATAGCATCAATATGGACAATGCCATACTCATCTACGTATTTATTAATTGTATCAGCAACAGCATTAATATTACTATTCCCTGAAACTTTTAATACCTGTATGCTCATGTCTCATATGCCTCCTTAACCTGTTTTATGAGGCATATTAATTATAGATTATAAGGCATTTCAAGTATTAATTTTCATTCTTCATTACTTCAGTTCAAAACAAGAATTGAACCAAAACTAAAATTGAATTAGAATATTTCATTAATACTTCATACTTCATTAACTTCAAGGCGTCTCTCAATGTTTCGCAAAGTTTTCTTGAACTGAAGTACCTTGAAGTATTAATAACATATTAACCATATTTTTAAGTTTGTCAAATTTTTAGGCTTTATTTTTTTGTTACATTTTTGTTACAAAATAAAGTTCCTCTTGAAATACACTGATTTATGGCTATAATACGTTCATTAAAAATTACGGAACGGAGGAATAGCCTATGAACAGCAGTTTAGATAACATCATTGCCAAAAAGACATCTCACGATGTTGGTGTATTAATATTTCAATACCTTAATGATATTGAACCTCTAATCCAGCAGTCTCTCACTGCTGCAAAGTTAAAGGATTTTTACAGGCTTAAAGGGAAATATAACAAAGGGCGTTTTGTCTGCCCATTCCATTCTGGAGCAGATAACCCTACCTCTCTTTCCCTGAATGACGACAAACGGAACTTTCACTGCAACGCCTGCGGTAAAAGCGGCACATATCTTGAATTTATTATGTTTATGCAAAATATTTCAGGAAAGAATAATTATAACGATGCTAAAATTTTTGCTGCAAACAACTTTGCTGGGCTGAATCTAGGATTCAACTCAATCGCTGATTTTGAGCAGAAGTTAAAAGATAAAATACTGGAACGCTATCATAAAACAAATAGCCTTAGATATACAGATTACTATAATATCTGGCTGCTTCCTGAAAGATATTTTTCTTATACAGCAGAATCGCAAGGTCGCCAATGCCAAGGAGAAGAACAACAAATAAAGCCTTCTTTAGAAGTTTCTCCTTCCAACTCTACAAACAAGCCCGGTTTTATACTGGAAGCACTGGACCTTGAAATGACCATCAGGCATCATAAAGCCCAGAATATAATTGACAATGGGATTACTGATTATGATAAAGCAATTCAGGATGCTAAAAACAGTAAACTGATTAATGACTTTACTCAAAATGCAGATAAATTAAATTCTGTCGATAAACTCTCTGATTTCATGAGTAAGAAATATAATATAGACATAGATACTGCTTTGAGATATGGACTTATCTATTTTGATAAGGCTAGCCAGAAGCAACTCTACTACAGTGATTTCTTTATGCTGAATGACAGAGTCCTGTTTCCCGTTCAAGACCATGAAACTGGCATAGTTGTCGGGTACCAGTGCCGACAAACAGATTTAAATGCTCCAAAACAGTACAAATACCTTAACGTGACCGATTATCAGGATAACTTGACAGCAAATAAAAACGGAACGGCTTTTAGAAATTTTGTTCCGTTTAAGCCTGGAAACTTCCTTTTTAACCTTTACGAACTGAAGAATAAATGCATTAATGCATTATGGATTACAGAAGGCATTGCAGATGCAATAAAACTTTCCTGCATGGGATATGACGCCGTTTCTCCAGGGCAGGCAAATTTAACCGACTTCCATATATACTTAATTGATAAATATTTCGGCAAAGATGTAGTTATTAACTTATTCTTTGATAATGATGACCATAAGGTTGGACAAAGCAAAAGCATTGCAGCCGCCTACCGCCTTTGGCAGTTTGGTTTCAGGAATATTAGAATTATTAGCACCTTTAAAGAATTAGGAAAAGATATTACCGATTGTTCCGTTAAACTGCATGATGATAACATGCTAAGGCTTTTAATTAGCCTATGGGAAAAACAAGCCTATTCTTTTACCCCTGCAAGTAATGAAGATTTAAACACTCTATTAAAAACAGGCCTGTACACTGAAAATGAAATTATGTGTATTGACCCAAGAGATATAAACCAGATGACTAATTTTGCTGAAGCAATTGTTAAGCATATAGATTTAAAGGATATGACATATCAGCAACTTGCAGTATTAAAAAAATTATGTTGCTTTAGAGAAGAAGAAATAAAAATTCTCTTTAACCTTTCTACAAAGGATTATCATGACATGCAGGATACTGATGAAACAGAAACTGCCATAAAAGAAAATAGCAATATTAACGCAGGCAATGCTCAAGAAGAAAGAAATGTAGAAGAAAACCTAATCAACATTTCTAAAGCACAACTATTTCATCTGAAAAAGAGATTTGATTTAGATTTAATTAAGAAAATAGACAATGAATGTTCCAGAAAACAGATTGCTGCTATTGTAGGAAATATAATAAAAAATAAAGATTTTGATGTATGGGATTATATCCCTAAAAATGAAAGTTACCATTCTTCAACTGGTATAGCCCCTATCACCGCTGTACTGGATGATGGCAACTTCACCCCTGTATATGACGATGTCAGTATTCCTTTTTAATGAGCCGTAATCTTAAAAATTTTTTAATCAAAAAAAACTTGACTTTCAAAACCATAATTCTGTATCCTGTTTAAAATCAAATGAAAGGACGTGGTTGTATGAAAGCCAAGAATTTAAAACAAGAAATTAAGAATATACTTTCTGCAATAGACAAGAACTTTGGTAAAGACTCAAGGGAATATCAGGATGCCGAATATTACCTTGACATCCTTGAAACTGTTTACCATTATAACTACAACGACGGGATAGATTTACTGAATGAATTAAAGGAATTGCTGAATAAATTGTCAGATAGAGTGCCCGAATTGGCACCTGAAAGGTTCTCACAGCATTATCCAGATGTAAGTGAGATGATAAAATATCTGGATAAATGGTTATCTGATTAATAATCTTATGGCTTTTCAGTTTTGACTGGAAAGCCTTTTTATATAATATGTTATATTATCTTTTCTGTACAAACAAACCTGTTGTTACATCTTTGCTCCTGATAAATAACTGATTCTGGATTAATTATGATTTTTCTTATATTTGATAACAACTAGATATATGAATCCCAATATTGTTAGCAATGCAAAGATGGCAGTAAACAAGTGCGAAGAAGACTGACCTGATACATAAATTGTCGTTGGTCCGTCTGCACCGCCTATGATTCCTATTGAGCCTGCATTTCTTATATCTATTTTGAATTTATAAGATAAGTATAATGGCAATAAGGAACTAAAAAATAAACTGATAAATGCCACTAAAGCACATATAACAGTAAATATAGTAATCATCTTTGTTGATTTTTCTTTTTTCATACCTTATTCACTCCAAACATACTCTTTTTTACGAAAGCATTGTATTCTCTATTGCTTACTTTTTTTAATAACATTTCCTCCGCTTGTTTTGTCAATGATAAATAAAGCGCTATCATTTATAACAGGACTACTAATTTGTGTAAAATCAGCATCACCCCTATTGAGAGTAACATCCGAAACTACTTTATTATCTTTTACAAAAACTAATTTATGAAATATATCATCATCCAGTGGATGCTCTCCGAGCCAGGTTTTATCAAATATCAGATAGCCAATATATGTATCAGCAGTGGTCCATTTTGTTCCTACTATTTTTTGCATTTCTGTTCTGCTGGTATAAGGCAGTATAACATACATTCTGTCCCATTCAAAAGGAGTTATATTTTTAATATCAAAATATGATTTTTGCTGGATAGTTGTCATAAGGTTATTTTTGAAACTTTCTAAGTGCTCATTGTTTATTTTTTGACTACGAAAACTTATATAACTTGATGAAAACAGTATTAAAGGTATTATTAAAAATACTGATATAATAATTGTTTTGCTTTTGATTTTCATATATCTCCACCTCAAAAAGGATACATGCAATATTGTGCTACATTTTCCCAAGAATGTCTATTTACTATTATATAGTACAACCTAAGTTATTAATAGAGTCTTTTATATAGATTTTGATAAGATTTATGGGTAAGAAAAAACAATACCTTTAATAGTTACTATTATATTATGTAATTTCTTATTCTAAGCCCCCTATTCCCTTTAACCTATAATCCACATACTCCTGCTCTGTTTCAATTTTAGAATCACTTTTTTTACCCCTTAACCCTTAAAACCGTTTCTAACTCCTTTTCCCTATTAAAACCCATCCATTTGCTCCGTTTCTCATGCAAAAAGAATGAATTCTAAATAATTATCTTATCAGTTTTCTATATAAGGAAACCAATTCTAAAATCGGGTTTTACGCTTCTATTATGCTCCTGAGGAAAAAAAATTACTTTATACAAAAATATATAAAGCAAAATAGGGAAAGAAACCGCAACAAAGCAATCTCTTCCCCTATTTTGCCCGTTTGCCAACTACATTCCCTAGAATGCACTTTAAATATAGCATATCCTAGAATTATTTGTAAAGAAGTTTGTCTTTAATTTTTCAAATTATAGTTCCTTTTAGTTCCTAACTAATTCTTCCAGTTCCTTTGTGTACTAAAATTTAACATCAGGAATTAAGTAAACGGCATATAAAAAGAGCAGAATAAGGCAAAATGCCTTATCCCTACCCCTTTTCTCATATCTGGCTTATAATATCAAAAACATCATCAGGGATGCCTCCTGCTGATTCTTCATTATTTGCTTCATTAACTGTTATACCTCCCATTTCCTGAATCGCTTCTTTTACAGCATCCTTTATACATTGCTTATTTATTTGTGTATTGTTCTCTATATAAGCAAGGACAGCATCTGCAACAAATGCTGTTTTTGCAGAACGCTTGGATATTATTATTTCATAGGCTTCCCTCAATTTCTCATTTCTCAAATCAAAACTGAGGTTTATTCTCTTTACTTGGCTCATCATCTTCACCTTCTTCTTAAGGCTTCTCTTATTAATCTCTCATATCCAACAGCATTTGCAATTTGGCTTTCAGGCAGTATTTCAGTATATCCGATTCGGTTTTGGTGTTTCCCCTTGTCAAGAGTGTTTTGCACGATGCACGCTCCACCGCCCATTATCAGATTCATTGTTGCCTGAAGTTCATATCCGTTTTCTCGCAGTTCATCAAGCATGTCATTGACAAAAGTAATAGTCGTTGTTTCTATAATTTTATCTATTCTATCATTGAAAAATAATGCCTTCTTTCCTTGAAGCGTCATCTCAATTTGCTCTTCTGTAATTTCAATGCCTGTTTCCTTTCTTATCTGCTCTTGTATTGTTTTAACTAATTTTAACATTCCCCAGTTCAAACTGATTGCAGAATCAATCAAGGGCTTTCCCTGATGTATTTTTACCGCATCCAGGGTAACTTGGCCAAAATCAAGCAAATTCAAAAAGTCAATTCCTCTATACTTTTCAAAGTGAAGCATATAGCCTGAAATAGCCTGTGGAAAGCACATAACCTCTTTAATATTTACCTGGTATTTCTTCTGGTTATAGGTAAAATGAATATTATCTCTTTTAAAATAGTTTATGAACTTTTGTTTTAATTGAAAGTGGGATAATGGTACTCCAACTCCTAAAATCACGTCTGCACTTGTTATTCCCTCTTTGCTTAGCCTCATAGCCAATGCTGGAAGTGTGAGGATAAAGAAAGTTTCATCTATTGTTTTATCGTAGTGATATTTAACCCTTTTCCCTCCGATTGAGTAATATTTTCCGTTATAGTACAGTAAATTTTCTGTAATAACTGGAGCAGTTGAACTTTCAACATATCCTGATGAATAAATACCTTCTGAAGATTTTATAAATCTGTTACCGTGGTCAACTCCAATAATTATTTTGTTATCCATATGCAGCACTCCTTTTCTAATTTTGTTTCTAAAAGACCCTTATTAAAGTGCAAGGTTCCTTTATGTTCTTTAGCATCCTAACGAAACACTTTTTATAATTTCAAGTTTTTTCTCAAAAAAATGCTTACCTATCAAATTAGGTAAGCAAACAAATTTATTGTAACGGAGGTATTTGATTCTGATTTAGTAAAATACCTTTTTATTAATGGGCGATTATTTTATATTAAATCATCAAATACATTTTCAAGTGTTTTTTATCATCTTTTCCTTAAATCCTTTTCCCCTTTCCACTTTACCCTTCCATATATAATTATGTATTTAGTAAATCTGCCCAAATCCTTGATATTACTGTACCTATATTAGGTAAAAGGTTCATTGGATTAAGGAACAAGTATGTGTATATAGCCCTTTAACACAGCCCCTTAACCCTTTCTCCTTTCAAGGATTTCTTTACAAAAATTCATCTATCAAAATTTGACTTCTTCCTATCCTTCTCTATAATGTAGAAAATCAAATTTGAAAGGATGAACTTTATGGGCGAAAGTTTAGTAATAAAGGATTTTAGGACGCTTAAGGTTTGGCAGAAGGCGAATGCATTGGAGCAGGAGATAGGAGAATTGGTTAAAGGATTTCCAAGTCATGAACAATATAGGCTTACAGACCAATTAATTAGAGCCAGTCGCAGTATTGGTGCAAATATTGCTGAGGGAAATACCCAGTTATTCGTAAAAAGGGAACTCTTCCACGCCAACAGCGCTCTTGGCAGTGCAGGAGAATGTAGAAATCATCTTCTTACTGCCTATCAAAATGGCTATATACATAGGGAACAATATGATGCTTTTGATAAAAAGTTGATTGAAATTATCAAAATGTTATTTGGTTACATAAAAGTGCTAAAATCTAACTCAGATAATGAATCTGAGGCTGCTACTAATTGGTAGAATTAAAATGTCTTTACTTATTCCAAATCCCTTTAACCTTTAATCCTTTAACCCCTTGTATCATCTCTATAGAATATCGTAAAATATCCTTGGAAAGGAAGTGAAAATATGTCTCCTAAAACGAAAATGGTAAGCCTTGAAGAGTTTTTAGAGATAGACAAAACAGAAAATAGAATTGAATATTTCGATGGCGAAGTCATCTATCTTCCATTCCCATCAATAGAACACCAACGGGTTTTATTAAATATTGCAGCAGAATTCAGGAATTATTTTAAAGGCAAACCGTGTGAAGCATTTATCTCCCCTTTAGACTTATGGCTAATAGACGAAGAAAAATCTGTAAATGTTAAAGTTCAGCCTGACTTGATGGTAATCTGTGATAAGGCAGGATTAAAAGAAAACGCATATTATGGCGTACCCGCTTTAATTATTGAAATAATTTCCCCATCAAATGAAAACCATGACAGGGTTAAGAAATATAGTACTTATATGGAATTTAGCATAAAAGAATATTGGATGGTAAATCCAGAACTTAAAACAGTTGAGGTATATGTATTAGAAGAAGATGAGTACAAACAGGCTGCTATTTACAAAGGTAGTGATTGTGCTGCATCTCAAATTTTTGATGGGCTTGATATTCTCTTAGAAGAAGTTTTTTCAAAAGAACAAGACTAAACTTATACAGCCCATTAAGAAAAAATGCCTTGGAAAGACCGCTAAATCTCCAAAGCACTCAAAAAAATCCTAATAGCCCTATTTATAAAAAGGTTCCTAAGGTCAAGGTGTTGATGCACCTAGGCTTTAACTTTCTTCTATAATTTTACCGCACTTTAACCTATCATTTATTCGCATTTCTTATTTTTCTCAATCGACTCAAAAAACCGCCGCAGATTTTCCGGTAATTGATATGCTTTCGTATCAACTCTTTCATTCAACTGTACTTTTTTATCGCTATATACTTCACGAAGGATAGCATCAATTATCATTGCTTTTGGAGGAACATTGTATTCTTTACCTTTGTACACCCATACCCGACAGTCCACTTCATCTCCGCATAAATCACCACACGATTCACAAAGAGATTCTTTTATTTCCAGTTGTATATCCTTTCCATTAATACGGATAGTAGGTGAACTCTCAAACCGGTACTGTATGGCCTTTTCCTTACTATCAATATGAATTTTATTTACAACAACTTCGGCGCCTGTTAATTCAAGCACTTTAGCAACATCCGCAATTGCTTCTTCAAGACTGTCCTCCGTACCCTGGCATCTCGTACATATGCTTAAATCCAAATACATAAAATCAATCACAATTTTCCTCTTTTCAGTACTATGAATTTCATCTTCACACCCGCAAATTGTACTACAGCAGGTGTTATTCCTTTGAGTTTCACAACATCCCATAATAAAACCTCCATCATAAAATTTAACTTCACTTTTATAGACGGAGGTTTTTTGAAAAGGACGCAAAATACATATATGTTTCAGCAATATTTACAACTATTTTCTTTATGCTGGTATTCAACAATATTTCCATACGCATCGAATTGAAACTTACAGCACTCAAAAAACTTCTCTTTTAACAGATTTCTCCCACGCTGAACTCTCGATTTAGCCCCTGATATTGACATACCGAGTTTTTGAGCCAGTTCTTTTTGTGTCAAACCGCCTAATTCTGTTAGCATGATAGCCTGCTTATATTTATCTGGAAGGCTGTCAATCATATTTTTCAGGCATAAAACCAATCCATTTATTATTTCTTCTTCATCATTATCGGTTTTTATCTCATCAGGCAAATCCGAAAATTCAGCAGTATCTCTTTTTTTTCTGTAATAATCGACAATCAAATTTCTTGTTATTCGGTACACCCACGCATATATTCTGTCATTATCCTTTACCTGGTTTATATTAGAATATATTTTTAAAAATACATCCTGAAGGATATCTTCCGCATCTTGCTCATTTGCCACCTTTTTGCTGATAAAGATTCTTAAGTTGGAACTTAACTCTTTCCATAAAGCAATAATATCATCCTTAATGGTTCAATACCCCCTTTAAGACGCAGTTTAAGGTTGATATACCTTACAAGTAAGACTTTCGTTAATGTTAAACAATGTGATTTACAAATACTTTTTAATATCTTCTACTGACGGAACCCTCCCCATCACTTTTACCTGTTCGTCCACTACAAGCGCAGGTGTTTTCATAACACCATAGGCCATAATGTCCTTGAAATCCTGCACTTTTTCAATAGTGGCTTCAATTCCCAGTTCTTTTACAGCCTCTCTGACATTAGCCTCTAATTTTTTACAATTGGCACATCCTAAACCTAAAACTTTAATTACCATAGTAAAATCCTCCTTCATCAATTGATATTTTTATTCCATTATTATTGCCATACCACAACATTCTATAGCGCAGGTTCCACACCCTGTACATTTTGCATGGTCAATTTCAATTCTGCCACCTAAAGGCTCATCATCATCCTCGACATAACTTATTGCATGATTAGGACATGCAATTATCGCTTTGCAGATATTTGCATGTGCAGGACATTTCTCCTTTAAAATAACTGGCATTACACCTTCCGCCTCCCCCGAAATTTAGCAACTGCAGCATCCGCAACTGCAATTCCCCTTTTCACCTGTGTCGCCAACGTACTCTATTGCACCTGAAGGACATAGGTTTTGACATCCTCTGCATCCCTCAACACAGCCTTCAGGATATACTACCACAGGCCTTTCACCTTCTTTCTTATAAACCCCGTGTGAGCACTTGTTAAAACATGCCCCGCACTCAATACAATTTTCATAGTTAATTACTGGATACCAGTTCTTTGACATTTAACTCAACTCCTTTACGCATATCATATATCACATGTTTTCAGCCTTTTTGTATATTTCCTTTATCTCTTCTTTTTGCATTAAGTGAGATAAGATGTAAGCAATAATAATTATTCCAGGAATATCAACCACCAGTCTTGTTACAGCAAATCTATCACCCAATGCTGATATTTCAAATAAAAACATTGGTATCTTCGTAGTGGACCATGCTCCAATGAATATCAGTATATTGCTGAATTTTACGCCTTTTTTCATAAAAACTGCTGCCACTGGAAATGCCCCATAAAGTGGGCCTGCTGCTGCCGAACCTAAAATGATAGATAGGATTACACCTTTTATCCCTGAACCTTCTCCCATGTATTTCACCATCGTTTCTCTCGGGACCCATACATCCAGTAATCCTAAAAGAATAAATACAGGAGGGATGACAAGAGCCATTTCCTTAAAACTATACCCTGCAACACCAATGGCTTTTAGCCCAATGCTTCTATTTATTAAAGTAATAATCCCTATAATACCTATAGTAATTAGAAAAAATTTGTATCTTTTTATAAACTTCATATACCACCCGCCACCTTCCCAATTATATATGCTACCAGTAAAGAAAATATAAAGGCTAAAACATTTCTTGCAATGGTTAGTTTTTTACCAAAGTATTTCATCTCTACAGGAGCCGTAACAATCCCTACCATCATAAGTGTAGAAACGAAGGCTCCAATCTGCATATAACCTGCACCATTTTGAAGAAGCATGGCAGCAGTAGGGAATGCCACAAACCCTGGAATAAGGGTAACTGCTCCAACCAAGGCTGCAAGAATAACGCCAAACCACCCTGATTCTGCTCCTATGACAGCAGATATGACCTGAGGATTGAGTACGGCAAGCAGTATCCCTACCAGCATTATGACTCCAAGAAATTCTGGCAATATATTCTCAAAGGACTTCCAGGCTTTCTTTAGTGCATTCTTTGTTTTGCTCTTATCTTTGAGAAAAGATATTACTAACAATATTAACGTAACAGCATAAAGAATAAAATTCCCCATGTTTAAGTACACCTTCCACCTACATTTTTAAATCTCTTTTGCAATACATATTAAACTTACTTACACAAAAATATATGAAAAAGCATTAAATAAATATCCAATGATAATAATCCCTGCTGATACAATGGATACAAATATTGCCAAAAGTTTAGGCCTTACTACCTTGCTCAGCATAATCATGGAAGGCAGCGACAGGGCTGTTACCGCCATCATAAACGACAATACCGTCCCCACGCCTACGCCCTTTGCAAATAGCGCTTCGGCTATAGGCAGAGTGCCGAATATATCAGCATACATTGGAATGCCCACTACAGTAGCAAGCAATACTGCAAATGGATTATTGCCTCCAACCACATTTTCTATGATTGACTGGGGAATCCAGTTATGAATGGCTGCCCCTATTCCAACACCGATTAATACATATAGCCATACTCTCTGGATAATATCCCTGACCTGTTCCTTTGCATAAGATATTCTTTCCTTGCGGGTCATTTCAGGCACTTCGGCATCAACATTTTCGATTTCTCTTACATATCCCTCTACGTATTTTTCAAGGCCTAACTTGTCAATCAAAGTTCCTCCAATAACTGCTAAAACCAAGCCTACTACAACATAGGCTATCGCAATTTTAAGACCGAAAAATGAAATTAACAACATTAATGACGCCAAATCTACCATTGGCGAAGATATTAAGAAAGAAAAGGTTATGCCTAAAGGCAATCCAGCCGAAGTAAAACCTATAAAAATTGGTATACTGGAGCAACTGCAAAAAGGGGTTATGGTTCCAAGCAGTGCCCCAAGTATATTCCCTTTAATGCCTCTTATCCTTCCGAGAATCTTCTTTGTCCTTTCTGGCGGGAAATAACTCTGGATATAGGATATAACAAAAATTAACAGAGATAGTAGTATAAAAATCTTTATAGTATCATAGATAAAGAAGTGGATGCTTCCACCCAGCCTGCCATTAACGGACAAGCGGAGTACCTTTTCTACAAGAAGCCTTACTAGTTCTGAAAGCCATGTCATTTTTAATAGTTGGTCATTTAACCAACCGAATACCATAGCCAATATATTCATATGAAAACCTCCTCCTTACCTTCTGCACGCTTCAAGATACTTTTCAGCATATTTACACTTTTCAATATCACTTTTCAGTTCTGGATAATCGTTGATATTATCCACTATTTTCTCCAATATCTCTTTGTACACCTGCTCATTAAGATTTAAATCATAAAAAATAAACTGTTCCTGCCTTTCATCTTTTACAAATCCCATATCCCTAAGTTTAGCAAGATGTTTTGATATTTTGGGCTGTGACTCTCCTGTTATTCCACACATCTCACATACGCAAAGTTTTTTATGATACAGCAGTACAAGTATTCTCAAACGTGTTTCATCGGACAACACCTTGAAAAAATCAGTTAATTTATTCATAAAATCTTCCTTTCGTTAAAATTTTGGCTTTGTATCAGACATACTTTATACTTTAAACAACTGCAATTTTTAATTCATGCTTATATACTCATATAAGTATATTAGTATAATACTCCTGTTTTTTATATCTGTCAATAGTCACTTCAATATTTTAAAAAAGAAAAAAGTGCATATGAAGTTTTCTCTTCACTGCACCTTTTTATTTAGATTAATTACATACCGCTTATCAAATCTGATTGTTCTTTACTCTCTGTATTAAATCCTCGACTTTTTCCTTAATTATATCTCTTGTTTTTCTGTAATCCTCTATTGGTCCGCCTGACGGGTCACTAAGCCCCCAATCTTCTATATGCTGGCATGGTACATAAGGGCATTCTACATTACATCCCATCGTTATTAATATATCTACTTCCGCCGGAATATCGCTTAATAGTTTCGGATGATGGTCACTCATATCCACTCCTGCTTCTTCCATTACCTGTACTGCTAGTGGCTTCACTTCAGGGTATTTTTCCGTCCCTGCCGAATATGCTTCTAATACGTCACTTCCCAACTTCTTTGCCCAACCTTCTGCCATTTGAGAACGGCAAGAGTTGTGGACACATACAAAAGCAACCTTCTTTTTCATTCGATACCACCTTTTTCTACAAGGTTATTGAAACCAATGCCTTGTACTATTTGCAATCCTGACCAATGTAAGCATGACCGGGACTTCAACCAATACCCCTACAACTGTTGCAAGAGCGGCTCCAGATTCCAGTCCAAAGAGTGAAATTGCCACTGCAACTGCAAGTTCAAAGAAATTGCTTGCTCCAATCATTCCCGCAGGTGCTGCAATATCATGGGGAAGTTTCCATATCTTTGCCCATCCATAAGCAATGAAGAATATAAAGAATGTCTGGATAATTAATGGTATGGCAATTAATATAATATGCAAGGGATTACTTAAAATTATTTCACCCTGGAACGAGAAAATAATTACTAAAGTGAGAAGCAAACCTACGATTGTTACATTATCAAATTTCTTGAGAAAAATGTTCTCGAAATACTCTATACTCTTATGTTTAATGATGTTCCTTCTAGTAAGGTACCCTCCTGCCAATGGAATAACAACAAACAGGATTGTTGATAATATCAGCGTGTCATAAGGAACGGTCACATTACTTACCCCTAATAGGAATGCAACAATTGGTGTAAATGCAAACAATATTATCAGGTCATTCACTGCTACCTGCACTAATGTATAAGCAGGGTCGCCTTTTGTCAGATAACTCCATACGAATACCATAGCGGTACATGGTGCGGCTCCTAATAATACTGCACCTGCAAGATAGTCTGTCGCTAAATCCGGACCAATCCACCTACTGAACACTACTTTCAAGAAAAACGCTGCAATAAGATACATTGTAAAAGGCTTGATAAGCCAGTTTGTTACACAAGTAACTATTAGTCCCTTCGGTTTTTTTGTTGCCCTGACAATGCTTGAAAAATCAATTTTCAGCATCATTGGGTAAATCATTAGCCATATGAGAATAGCAACAGGAATTGATACATTTGCATATTCAAATTTGCTTAAAGTTTCAGGGATTGCAGGAATTAACTGTCCTATTGCAACTCCTGCTATAATGCATACTGCTACCCACAGTGTAAGGTATTTTTCAAAAAAACCCAATCCCTTTTTTTCTTGTATTGGTTTTTTACTACTCAAGTTATACGCCTCCAATTTATTTAATATTAATTTGTTTTAGTTGTATGATTATATTCAATTATATTCATATAATATTCTAACAACGACATTCTGTCAATATTTTGAGAGCAACATTAAGCAAGATAATATTTTATATTCTCTAAAAAATATCCTAAAATGCGTTGAAACAAATATCTACAGAAGCCGCTTTAATTTTCATTTTTCGTCTTCTCACACTGCCCTTGAAGATACTTTAGAACCTGACTTTTATCTTCCCGCAGTTGCTCACAAGTAAAGTTACTGTTTTTATATTTTTTAAGTGTCTCTATATCTCTTAACAATTGTGTATTTTCAGCCATCTTGTTTTTAATAAATTCATACAGTAGGTTATTTTCTTCAATAAACTTGTTATCTACTCTGTAATAGACCCATTGAGATTTCTTTTCACTGGTTATAATACCTGAAGTTTTTAATTTATTTAGATGTCTTGAAGCATTAGACTGCGTCATATCCAGCACTGTTTCTATCTCGCACACACAGAGTTCCTGTCTTATTAGCAAATTGAGTATTCTAATTCTGTTTTCATCTCCCAACGCTTTAAAGATTTCTATTAAATCCAATTTATCACCACCATATGATTATATTCAATTATACTCATATATATAATAGTATTGATTTATTTCTCTGTCAACAATAAATACATTATCTTATAAATCAAAAAATATGTTTTTTATATTTATCACATAATTCAAGAATACGTTCCCATAACATACCCCAAACCTCCCCTACGATGTGAAAATCTAATTTTGGGAATAACTTTATTATTTTAGAACCAACTTTATTATCATAGAGTCAACTTTACTATTTCTAAAACATTTTCCTTATTCCTTTTCCCTAAAAATCCTTACCCCTAACTATGTATATTTAAAATAAACTCCGCTCCAAACCACTTTCCCTCAAACCCTTATGCCTTCTAGTCTTAACCCTATTCTCCTAATCTCTTCCATATAATAAAGTCGGTTCTAAAATTCAATATTTTCATTCCATTTAATAACATTTATTCCTTAATTTTTGTAACGATTTTTAAAATAAAGTCGGTTCCAAATAGGGATAAGGTGACAGGAAAAAGGGATAAGGTTGCATTTTCCCATGTTCTTTTTCTAATCTTTTTATCAATCCTGGTATCAATATTTCTCTCAATACTATAATCAATACTTTCCTCAATCCCTTTAAAATCATTGCCTTTAGCCTTATTCCTTACTCCTTAGCCCTAACAATCTTAACCCTTACACCTTATCCCTGTCTACCCTACCAAAAAGCAAACCCCGCAGCAAAACAGGAGTTATCCTGCATCTGCTACGGGATTTTGGAACGAACTTTATTTTTATAGAGCGAACTTTATTATCATGGAGTGGAGTTTATTTGAATTATACACCTAACTCTATTAACTGCCCAGACATTTCCACTCCTGCTTGTTTTACCTGTTTAA
>ENA-UPSA01001607-UPSA01001607.1-bioreactor-metagenome-genome-assembly--contig:-NODE-1607-length-20345-cov-43.207245_pt1 | contig 20345 bp, 16 predicted proteins | sample MGYA00238183_ERZ773288 | MGnify/ENA primary metagenome ERZ773288 (study PRJEB29028, sample SAMN07631243) | bioreactor metagenome | isolation source: Switchgrass digestor | place: USA: Dartmouth... | reverse complement strand
GCAGTGTTCAGGGCGATAATAACTGAGGAATTTACACACTATTTTGGACTTGATCGACTTTTTATTTGATGACGCAAATTCAACAGCCTTGAAACTGCGATATAAGTATAAAATTATCCCGACTTCTGAAAATGTGTTTTCCACTGGAAATCTTATTACTAAGCGTGTTGCAGGAAGTACATTTTTTGTTTTCGGGATAATTCATTTGTCGGGATAACTGCAACACAAGACAACTGTCTTGTGTTGTTATAAAGGTAATGGTTGATTTCAGATACCACCGGCCGAAAAGAAAGAGCAGGAGGTCATCGCTCATACTCATGGCGCTTTTGGTTCCTGCTCCGCGCTTCGATTTCCTTTTCCCGCACGGCAAACTCTACACCAGTAAAGTGTTCTGCGTTGAGGATGTATTCTTCGTTGCTGTATGCTTCCCGTACCATCGCTTCCGCTTGCTGCGCATTTTCTGCTTCAATCTCGACGGTCATGCAAAGGGTTTCTTTGATTTCCACCTGATAGGTTTTCATAAAAGCAAAGCCTCCTTTCTTGATTTTTGGGCAAAAGAAAAAGGCACTGATTCTTTCAGCACCTTTAATAAGAAACTGATTATTTATATCATGTATAATGAAAGCTTATATGAGTTTATTTGTAAACATATGTAATAATTCAACTTCAAGTTTATAAAACTTAGTAAATTCGTATTCAAGATCTCTCTTTCCATACAATGCTATTTTATTCCCGGTTCTACACAAATTAATATCAGGCGTATTGCTATCAATGCCTTTAGAAATAGCTTCGTCTATATACTTTGCTCTTTTACTTGCTCGACCCATAGCATTATCTGACTCAGCAACTTCTATTAACCCCATATTCAATGGTGCAGTTAAAGAAAAAGCCTCTTTTAATTTCTTTGATAATTTATATTCATTATATTTTTTACTATCAAAAATATGTTTACGCTCTTTCTTTAAAAACACTTCATAGTCATCTGCAGGGAATGCAAAATTCTTCATAATCCATGAATTATTTCGTTCCATATAATTGCCTCTCACCGAAAAGTACATTATCCCATCAATTTTTGAACTTCGAATATTCTGCATAATTAGTTGTGGAACTATATATTCTTCTCTAAAAACTCGGTTTTTATTTTTAACAGAAATTGAACACGCACATTGGATTATCCAACATAAAAAGTATTCAATTATACTCTTTTCCACTTCTTCATCACTAAGATTACGTTTTTTTAAATCATATATATCTTGGATTGTGTAGGAAAGATTAAGAATTTTTAGTTCCTTGTTTAATACTTCAAATCTACTTACCCAAAAAGAATTAATATCTGGACGTCCCAATTCTTCCCAGCATACATATGTTGAGGTTCCTAAATAAAGGCAGGGCATTCCGTTGATACTATATCTCTGATTTTGTATTAAACCTCTTTTATTAAAAGGAATATGAAACATTTCTTCTTCACGAAATGGATAAAAACCTCCTACTCTTGCTCTGTATAATTGTTTCTTTTCGTCTTCAAATAGGCATTCATTTATATTTTGTATTATAAGCTTGCCACTCAATTTTTTCGTATCTTCCAAGATTAACTTAATTTTTTTATTTGCATTATCGATATTACCTTGCCAATAGGCTTCAATAGCTTCTTTTAAACTATTTACTGTTTTTTCTGCATTACCATAATAATTCATAATGAAATTGTTATCTCGAATAAAATTCAAGTATTGATCCATTTTATGAAAAATTATTGGAAAAACATCACATCCATCTTCGACAATAATTGGCAACTGAAATAGACTTTTATTTTTCTCTAAACATTCATATAACTCATCAATTTTTGAACTCATATTATTAATCCTCCTTTTATAAAATCATATATTTATTTTCAATGATATACCCTCACGATAAAGAGCAATCGCATCTGACAATTCTTCATAAGCAGAAATCACTTTTCCATCTATTGAAATTTCAAATTCCATGAAAACACAACCTTTTATTGGCATGCTCAGAGGACTCAGTAACTTTCTATTTTTAGCCTAACAACCATTAAATCTACCGCACCAGCCATCCATAATCCTGCCTGCAATCAACGATATAATCAACGTACACCGTTTGGTCTTTGATCTGATACAAAATCAAATACCATTTCTCTACGAACATCTTATGATACTTATTGGGCGGGATAAATTCAGCCTCCAGAAACGGAAAACGTTCCGGCATTTGTTGAAGGGAGCGAATAGCATCCATCAGGTCGTTTTTCACTTTACGGGCAGCAGATGGACTTTTCTGTGCTAGAAAACGGACATGGCCCGCCAGCATTTGGCGGGCACGGTCAGAAACAATCACTTTATATTGAACCTTCTTTTCCATGTTCCACCTCATCAATAATGCTGTCCAGATAGCTGTCCAGTTCATCCGGCGTAACTCCGGCACGCCCTGCCAGACGGTCTTCCTCAACAGCCAGCAGTTCTTCGCGCAGCTTCAGCATTTTTTCGCGGCGGGTAAACGCCTCTATATCCATGACGACAAGATCTCCTTCACCGTTTTTGGTAAGAAAAACAGGTTCTCCGGTAGACTTGCACAAAGCCGCAATTTCATTGTAATTCTGCCTGATGCTTGCGGACGGTTTAATCTGCATGATATCAGCTCCTTGTAGTAACATTCTAATCATATTATACTCCTTTCCTGCTATGATATCAATCAATTCTTCTTAATTATAACAGTTCGCGTTCTTGTGGCTGCCGTATTCTTAATACAATTCTCAGATAGTCGTTATAATCCTTTCCGCGTTCGGGTGGCTCATCGGACACGGCGTAGGCGGGCGGGAGGATGGTCTGGATGGTTTTTGCTGCCAGCCGACCGGCCGTGTCGTTATCCAGATGCAAAGCAATTTCATTGATTTGCGGGAAATCTTTTAAGTATTGCATGAGCGCGGCGGGTGGGGTGCTTTCCTCAATAATCTTTTTCGGCATATAAATTCCCGCAAGGGACAGGCAGTTTTCCTGCCGCCAGTCCCTGCCGGAAAGCAGCTCCAACGTGCCATAGGAAAGCAGGTCAATGGCGCTTTCAAACAGATGGAGCCTGCGGCTTTCCTGCCGTGCCGGAATAAAAAAGGAGAAGTGTTTGTCGCTTTCGTTGACTTCCCCCATAAACCGTTTGCCAAACGTTCCACGGAGAGTAGCGTATTTGGGAACGCCATGCCGGTCAAAGCCGATAAAGACGGCGTTATGATAATCGCGGCTTTCATATAGCCGTTTGGTCCGGATGCAGTAGTCTATAATCTCCCGGTGAATGCCGCGCCCTATGAGGTAGGCAATCACGCGGTCGTTGTTTTCGTTTTTTTCCGGCAATAGCAGTTTTTTTGGCTCGGAGGGTTCCTGTGCTTTTGGCGAAACAGGCGGCATGACAGCCGCCTGCCCGTTTATCTGAAGCACCGCTTCGGGGAGCGTCATGCCCCGCACCTTGATGAGATAGTCCAGGGCGGAGCGCCCGCCGATGTTGCGCGACCACCAGCACCATTTCCCGTTGCTGATTTTCAGGCTGTCATGGGTGCGGGTGGTATAGACGTTGCCTGAAAAGCGCACCAGCTCCTGGGGTTCATAGTATTGTAGATAGGTTAGCAGGTCCATCTGCTTTGCGCGCTCAATCTGCTCCGGCGTTACATAGGGCATGTTTTTTCACCTCATCTTTCATAGCCCACGGCTTTCTTTTCGGGAATGTCCATATCCTCGTCCGGTTCACTGTCGAACACCTCATTTTCATGCTTATCCATGTTGAGCAAAATGTTCAGCTCCGCCAGCCGCGCAGATTTGGTCTGCAGCTCCTGCTCCTTTTCAAAGGGGATGTCAATTTGTTCCTTTGCGGTTTCCATCTGCTGGCGGAGCGTTTTTAACTGTTCCCGGCAGTATTCCAGTTTTTTTGGTATTTCTGCAAGAGCATTATTGAGCCTTGTGATGTTGCCGTGGATGTCCGTGCCCAGTGTGACCGTATGGCTCAGAGCGCCCCGCAGGGTGATCTGATACTGCTTATTGAAGCCGTCAAAGGAAAACAGCATGGAAAATCCCATGTAGCTGCCAAACTCCTGCGGCTCCGGCGAGGTCATTTGCTTGCAGGCTTCCAGGATGGCTGCGCCCGCCTTGGCCTTTTCGGTGTAGTCTATGCCCTTGACCATCATGCCCGGGAATTTGCTGTCCTCTGTGCCATCCCCGGCAGATTTTGATGCGCTGTGACGCTCGTACAGGGCAAGGTCTTTTTTATAGCCTGCAATGCGTTCCTCGGTGGATTTGATCTGCTGCGGGTAGTGTTTGAGCAATCTGTCCTCCAAAGCATATCGCTGGCTTAAATGGTTGGCTTTCAGCAATTTCAGCTTGGAAACCTGAATGTCCAAATCCATCTTCTCGCGTATGTAAGGATTACCTGTCGCCAGCGCCTTCACCTCGGCATAGGAAAGCGCCGTTTCGTCAATATCCTCGGCGCTTCTTACAGGGGATTTTGAAGTCATAATCTGTGAAATAAAACGCTGCTTATTCTCAAGTATCTGGTAAAGGTAAGCATCAAAGGTGTTTTCCGTCACATACCGGAAGATATGCACCTCTTCGTTTTGGTTGCCCTGACGAATAATTCTTCCGCTACGCTGCTCCAGATCCCTCGGTCGCCACGGGCAGTCCAGGTCGTGGAGGGCAATCAAGCGGTCCTGCACGTTGGTCCCGGCCCCCATTTTAAAGGTGGAGCCCAGCAGGATTCGCACCTGCCCCTTGCGGACTTTGGCAAACAACTCCTTTTTCTTCGCTTCGGTGTCGGCATCGTGGATGAAAGCAACCTCGTCGGCGGGTACGCCGCGAACAATGAGCTTTTGGCGTACATCGTCATACACGTTGAAATTCCCATCGTTCTTTGGAATGGACAGGTCGCAGAACACAAGCTGCGTCAGCTTCCTATCGCTGTTTTCCTGCCAGATGCGGAACACATTTTCCACACAGGCATTTACCTTGCTGTCCTCATGGTCGGGAAGCATAGGGTTGGCCAAACGCTGGTCAAGGGCCAGCTTCCGGCCGTCGTTGGTGATTTTGAGCATGTTGTCCTGATACGGCTCCACCAGCTTGGCGCGCACCCGTTCGGCGCGCTCTGCAAGCTCGGCCACCATGTCCTGCTGGAATTCGCTCGGCTTCACCGCCACATTGTGGTAGTTCGCTTTGGGCACGGGGAGGTTGAGCATATCCGCCGTCTTGATGTCCGCGATTTCCTTAAACATATTCATAAGTTCGGGAAGGTTGTAGAACCGTGCGAACCTTGTTTTAGCCCGGTAGCCCGTACCCTCCGGCGCAAGCTCGATGGCGGTGACCGTTTCCCCGAAGGTGGAGGCCCAGCAGTCGAAATGCTGGAGCCCGTTTTTGCGCAGGGTTTCGTATTGCAGATACCGCTGCATGGTGTACATCTCGGTGATGGAATTGCTGATGGGCGTCCCTGTTGCAAAGATGACGCCGCGCCCGTCCGTCAGCTCGTCAAGGTAGCGGCATTTGGCAAAGAGGTCGGAAGACTTTTGCGCTTCGGTCTGGGATAAGCCCGCCACATTGCGCATTTTCGTGTAGAGAAACAGGTTTTTGTAAAAGTCAGCCTCATCCACAAACAGCCGGTCAACGCCCAGTTCTTCAAAGGTGACCACATCGTCCTTGCGACTGGTGTCGTTGAGCTTATCCAGCTTTAGTTTCAATGTCTTTTTAGTCTTTTCAAGCTGCTTGATGGCGTAACGCTCACCCCGTTCCTCTTTTAGCTCCCGGATACCGTTGGTGATTTCCGCGATCTGTTCTTCAAGCAGCCGTTTTTGCCGTTCCATGGAAATTGGGATTTTCTCAAACTGGCTGTGTCCGATGATTACCGCGTCGTAGTCCCCGGTCGCAATTCTTGCGCAAAACTTCTTGCGGTTTTTGGTTTCAAAGTCTTTTTTCGTCGCCACAAGGATGTTCGCGGAGGGGTAGAGCTGCAAAAACTCCGCCGCCCACTGTTCGGTCAAATGGTTGGGTACGACGAACATGCTTTTATTGCAAAGCCCCAGATGCTTGCTTTCCATAGCCGCAGCCGCCATCTCGTAGGTTTTGCCCGCGCCCACGCAGTGGGCCAGCAGGGTGTTCCCGCCGTAAAGGATATGGGCCACCGCGTCCACCTGGTGCTTGCGCAGGGTGATTTCCGGGTTCATGCCGGTAAAACGGATATGGCTGCCGTCATATTCGCGGGGCCGTACGGCGTTGAAGCGGTCGTTGTAGATCCGCGTCAGACGTTCCCGGCGCCTGGGGTCTTTCCATATCCAGCTTTGGAATGCCTCCTTGATGGCCTCCTGCTTCTGCTGGGCGATGGCGGTCTCCTTTTTGTTCAGCACACGCTTCTCCACGCCGTCCTCCTCGACGGTGTCAAAAATTCGCACATCCCGCAGGTTGAGGGTTTCCTCGATGATCTTGTAGGCGTTGATGCGGCTGGTACCATAGGTCATAACGGCTTTGATGTTGCCGCTCCGATCATCATTTTTGCCTTTGACGTTCCAGCTGGCGGTATAGGACGAATAAAAAACGTCGATGTACCGCCTGTACATATAAGGAGTTTCCAGAAGCTCAAAGATAAAGTCCTTGATGACATCCGGGGGAAGCCAGGTCGCGCCGAGCCGCACGTCGATTTCAGACGCGCTCAAATCCTTCGGCTGCACCTTTTCCAGTGCCGTGACGTTTATACTGTAGATGTCGGGATGCATTTCGGCAAACCGCCGGGCGGTTTTGAGCTTCTCCCGCACATTGCCGGACAGGTATTCATCCGCCGTTTCATAATGCGGCTTTCCTTCACTGCCGATTTTTTCGGGATTACGGAAGATCACGCCTTCCAGGTCTTTAACAATTTGTTCCTCGGAAAGTCCGGTCAGGCTCTGCATGAAATCCATGTCCACGCAGGCTTTCTCCGCGATGGAGATGGCCAGCGCTTCGGTGGCGGTATCCACATGGGTGACGATGGTGCGCTGCCGTATGGTGCGCTTGGTGAACATATCTGCCTTGCGCTCCAGATTGCCGTCCTCGTCCAGAATTTCAAGGGAGCAGAGCAGGCAGTAGGAAGAATCATCCGAAAAGGCCATGTTGTTGCCGCGACTGCTTAACAGTCCGTATTTTGCAGTAAACTCATCATATAGCTTATTCAGCTTGCGCTGCTGTTCCCGGATTATTTCATCGCTGTAATCCTCGGCCTGGTATTCGATCAGCTCGCGGACGCAATCCCGAATGGCAATCATGCCCTTGATGCGGTTCGCCGCCGTGACGGAGACTTCCACCTTGTTCATCCGGCTGTTTTCGCGGTAGTAGATCTCACCGTCCACGACGGTGTAGCTGAAATTTTTCACGTTCGGGTCTGCCGGAATGGAGGTATCTTCTTCCTCGGCCATTTCGTCCGGCTCGTACTCGATGATTTCCGCATGGATGTTCTCCAGGGCCTCGCGGAGCAGCCCGGCAAGGTCGGCGTTTTCAAAGGGACGGCAGGTAGTTTCTTTGGCATTGCCGTACATCATGTCGTCGTAAGCCATCGTGCCCAGCACCATGTCGGGGTTCTTGGCAAAATAGCTGTTGATGGGGATACCGTCCTTGGTGGTGGAGAGATGCACCCAATCCGGTTCAATATCGATCACGCGGTCGCGCTTCTGCAAAAAGAGGATGTCTGTTGTAACCTGCGTACCTGCGTTATCGTAAAATGCATTGTTGGGCAGCCGGACAGCGCCCAGAAGCTCCGCCCGCTGTGCAATATACTTGCGCACTTCGGGGTTTTGCTTATCCATCGTGCCCTTGGAAGTGATAAATGCGATGATGCCTCCGGGACGCACCTTGTCCAGCGTCTTTGCGAAGAAATAGTCGTGAATGTAGAAATGGTATTTGTCATACTTTTTATCTGCCACACCGTAGCTGCCGAAAGGCACGTTGCCGATGGCCAGGTCGAAAAAGCTGTCGGGCAGGCTGGTTTCCCCAAAGCCCTGCACCGCAATGTTGGCCTGCTGGTAAAGCTGCCTGGCAATGCGGCCCGTGATGCTGTCCAGCTCCACGCCGTACAGCTTGGAATTCTTCATGCTGTCGGGGATGAGGCCGAAAAAGTTGCCGATGCCGCAGGCCGGCTCCAGGATGTTGCCTGTCTTAAAGCCCATGTTTTCCAGGCAGGCATACATGGCCTTGATGACGGTGGGGGAAGTATAATGGGCGTTTAAGGTGGAAGCCCTTGCGGAAGTATATTCTTCGTCGGTGAGCAGTTCCTTCAGTTCGGCATATTCTTTCGCCCACTGGCTGTTGTTCTCGTCAAAGGCTTGCGGCAGGCCGCCCCATCCCACATAACGGGACAGGACTTCCTGTTCCTCCGGCGTGGCCAGACGGTTTTCTTCTTCCAGCCGATTTAAAAGCCGGATGGCGGCGACGTTCCAGCTGTATTTGGTCTTTGCGCCGGCATGTCCCAGCATGTCGTCGGTGATGCGGTAGTTGATGCGCGGCTGATGGGATTTTGGCATTTCCGGCTGAAGATCAATAATGACTTTGGAAACTTCGCCGTTCTGTGTTTTTTTCCATGTAGGTTCTGCCGATTGTCCCAAAACGCCGCGCACAAACTCGATGCTTTCGCTGCGGAAAATGGGGAAGCCTGTGCTGCTCTGGAAGGTGATGTCCCTCAGGCTGACCGTTCCCGCTTCCTCGTCAATAGCATCGATGATATAGTGCCGGTTCTCAATGGAAACCTCCATGCCTGCGACAATTTCTTTTTCGGCCGGTTCCTTTTCCGTTTCCCCGGCCTGGACATCCGGAAGCTCAAGGTCAAATTCCACATCGTGCTTTTCACCTTCGCCGCTGCTCCCGATGGTGACGTGTTCGCCCTCGCTGAGGATGGTAATACCGCCGGTTTCCCGTGCCCATTTCGGCGCACCGGGATCATCGGCATGAATAGCGATGCTGTCCCTCGAATCCGCCAAATGGTCCTGATATGTCCGCTGGAACACATCCTCGGCAAACCATTCTTTAAACTGCGGCAGGGTGGTATAGGCTTCATAAAAATCCAGATGTTCTTCCCTCATATAAAGGACAATGCGGTCGATGGCGGCGTCCAGCTCCTTTTTGGCACTGTCGGGGTCGGCATCCCTGTCCCGCAGGTAGGGGTAGATCTCATCTGTCCGCACCCTGCCGACGATTTCGGACAGGTACGTCCAGTACAGCGTGCGGGGAGATGGTGTTTCCTTTTTTTCTTCGGCCGGCTGCTCCGGCGCAATGAGATGGTCGTTTAACGGATTATCCTGCAAGATCTGTTCAAAGGCTTCCCGCGGGAATTGTTTGGTGAATATAGGGAAGTTCATGTCGCGCAGTTCTACCGCATGATTGTTAAAGGACACAACTTCATATTCCTCTGCACCGATATACACCGTATCGCCAAGATGGAAAACATATTTAGCCGTATCTTTTGAAATAGGCACCTTCGGTTCTGCAGGTACAGGCTCCCGGTTCAGGATTTCACGGGCATAGGCTTCCTCGGCAAGCTGCCGGCGGCGTTCCTCCATTTCCTGTTGCACGGCGGGCAGACGCTCTTTTTCCTTGCTGTTTAAATATCTGTCTGCGGCAATCAGTTCTCCAAGGCGTTTTGCAACCTGGTTCCAGGACAGTCTCAGATCAGGATTTGATATAAAACTGCCGCTTTTGCTAATGGAAATTCCCTTGCCGTCGTGCCATGTGTTTCCCTGGGTTCCATCGGTGAAAATATGCGTACCGCCGCCGGTTCCGTATTCACGCTTTAAAAAGTCAATGGTTTCCTTTAGGGTATGCTGCTCCTGGTAGTGCAGGTAAACACGGAATTTGCCGTCCTGGAAGCCAGTACCCTTGCAAAGCACATGGTCAATTTCTTCCTGGGAAATAGAAAAAGCGGAGGATTTTTCGTCCTCCGCCTGTTTAATTGATTCGATTTGCTGCTCTACGGTGGGGAAAAGGGTTAGCTGTACACCAGCTCCGCCAGTACCGTTTCCTCCGCCAAGTGCCGCAGGTTGTTCATGTGTCCCGTCCAGCCCATCGGGTCGGCCGCTTTGTCCGGCGCGGGGCTGCTCGTGAGGAGCTTCGCCGTGATTCTCTCGATCCGTTCCTTCGCCGTCCGGTCGATCTCCGCCAGGTGCTCCGTCAGCTTGCCCGACAGCATCAGGCTGGCGTACATCCCTTTCCTGTGGTTTTTCAGATATGTTTTGCGCAACATTCCATATTTGCCGATGTGCGTTTCTTCCTCCGACAGCGCCAGGTCGGGTATCAGATAATCGCCCTGCATTGTGTAGGTCAGTTCCATCTTCACCATTCCTTTCATCCTTTCTGCTTTCATTGCGCCCTGCACCCTGATTTTTTGCAACTGTGCGGATTTGTTTCCTTTCCGTTTTTTGCAGGTCTTTGACTGTTGCCTCGATTTCCCGCAGCAGCATTTCGGAAATATCGCTTGCGGCGGCTCCCAGCCTGGATATGGTATCAATGGTATTGAAATTCACAACGCCCTGAAAATCCTCAGAAGTAAAAAGCTTGTCGGCAGGACAGCCGCAGCGGACTAAGAGCATGTAGGCCACGGAGCTTCTAAGGGCAGCCTTGAAGATGACTTCCACGTTCAGGCCGTCCAGTTCCTCCAGAAAGCTGTTCTCCCGGCAGTACATCAGGTCGGAAAGATAATCCGCATAATTATCCTCCACGGCATTGAAGGCGGCTGAAACCAGCGCAGAGGGAATATCGCTCTTATTCTTGAGGTCGCCGAAGGAATTTTCCAGCGTTTCCGTCACGGCCTCCGCATATCTATCCTGCATAGACCAAAGGACAGGGGGACGGTTATACCGGCTGTTGGTGTCCGATACGTCGAAAACATGGCGCAGGCTCAACCGGCTTTCGCTGTCGTTGATGAGGGCGATGCCTTTCGCGCCCCTGTTTACCCATCTGCCGAACTTCCGGTTCCATATCTCAATGGGAGCGCAGGCCGTCGCGTCGGGGCGCTGCGCATAAATCAAAAGCTGGTCCTGAAACGGGTATTTGTAGTTCCAGGCCGCCGTTTTCAGGAAGGAAGTCCAGTTGACAGGATTTCTTGTGATGCTGTGAGCCGTCCTTTGCGAAAGCTCCGTAATCAGTTGCAGCTTCGTCGCCAAATCTCATCCCTCCTTATCGTTCCTTTTCGGCTTGTCTCACCATTTTTACGTTGGTGTCCTTTTCCTGCCGGAGACTTCTCAAATAATGGATTTCATCCAGCGCACGGTTGCACAAATCTTCAAGGGCGGTCATACGGTCATTGCAGTAATGTCCCCAGTAGTAATCCTTTTCACCCTTTTTGCATTTCCAGGTCACAAATTTGGCGGGAGCATTTTCGTTCTGCCCGATGACAAATTCCGTATTTCCTATGGTTAACCGGTCGGTAATGACATAACCGGCATTGATTTCCTGATCCATGTTTTAAAACCTCCTAACGCTCCGGCTCATTTTCATTCTCACTCCAATCTATATAGCAGGCAAAAGGGACGGTGCTGCCGTCCCTTTTGCCGTCCTGCCGTTATTTCTTTTTCCGCTTAATGTGCAGATACACCGCACCGCCGATAATTACCAGGCACAACACGACGGCCAGTGCCGTTTTTAGTTCCACGAAATCACCTCCTACCACTTAATCAGCAAATCAGTCCATATATAAAAAGAACACCCGCATATGTGAAAAAACCGATGCTCAAGAACACGGCCAGTGGGACGTTTTTTTGCTTTGTTGCCTTTGCATAGATGCAGGCGGGAATGAGCGCAAAAAAGAGGATGGTCGCAAGGGAGTAAAGGCCGAAACAAAAGCCCATTGCCGCTGTCAGCTTGATGTCGCCGCCTCCGACACCACCGTATTTCATGGCAAGAAGGAACAGGCACAATCCCGGCAGCAAGAATCCCGCAATCCGCTCAAGCAGGGTAGGATATGGCAGCATGAAAGCGGATACACCGCCGATTAGAAGGATTGCAATCCATGTCCAATCGGGGATGATCCGCTTTCTAAAGTCTGTTACCGCCGCCCAAAGGATGGGGATGGCGCAAAGCAACATAGCCATATTCAGTTCCCCGTGGTGACATCATCGGAATACATGCTGTCAACCACAAATATTTTTAGTTCTCCTCCGGTTATCCATTTGGACAGGGTGCCTCCGGGAGTATGCACGTCGGTAACAAGGAGTTGTACGATATAGTCCCTGTTGTCGGGGAACCACACTGGAATGTACTGCTTTTTGTACCGGAACGGGGATGCGGGATTCTCCCGGAAAGTAAAATGATTCGTACTGTCGGACATCAACGGGATGGCTGTTTCATAGCGGTATTGCGGCAGATACACCTCCGCTGTCTGCGCGGCGGTAATCAGCTCCGGCCTGTCATAGTTGGTGTTCACGGTAGCAGTGACGCTGATGGAAAAGCCGTAGCCGGATTTAAGATAGCCTTTTGCCTTTGTATCATAGTCCAGCACGGCGGTAACTTTCAGTTCCGCATAAAACTGCCGCCATACAAATCGGCCGTTCTCATAACGCTGCTCCCACCATGTCACCCTGGGCTGCTCGCTTCTTTGCGGCGGTGCAGGGATGGCCCTGCTTTCTTCCGGCTCGTCATAGGTTACATTTTTGATGACGGCTTTTTGGGTATAGGTGTTGTTGGCAGCAGTGGTTTCATTGTCCAAAGTTTGGTCGGGATTGATGGTGGCGACCAGGGTGATGTTTTTATCGGCCTGGACATTGGGGGTATTCCATTTGACCGATACGACGTTCCAGGTGTTTTGCTCCATGACCACGGCATCCAAACGCTTTTTGACCGAAAACTCAGGGATTTCAAACAGGACGGAAACCTTTTGTCCCGGCGTAAAGTCCAGGTCCCCTTTGTTTGATACCTTGACGGTGCTGATGACCGTCTGGTTTTCCTTGTATTGGTCAGGTGTTATCCGCTGCACATCCAGGTCATAGGGACGCTCTGTCACCATGATTTCCGCCGCTGCTTGGTTGTTATTTGTGTTGGTATCCTTGTAATCTGCAGGCGGCGATACCTGCGCCGATAAGTGAATGGTTGTGCCTTTTTCTCCCGCCGTGCTTTTGACTACATAAGCCTTGGTTTCATAGGCTTTAAAATCTGCCGTCGATGGCACTGTGGAAACTGCCTTGCCGTCGATGGAAGCGTTCAACCTCACTCCCAACAGCGGTTTGTCCGTGGAATTGGCAAAGTACACGGTAAAGCTGTATTCCTCCTGCTCGTAAACCATGGGCGGGCAGGACAGGTTTGCCCATACGTCGCACAGCTTTTCCGATGGCACCTCCGGATTGCTTGGGTTATCGGGATTGTCCGGTGGGTTGTCGGGGTTATCGGGCGGGTTATCAGGCGGATTGTCAGGATTGCCGGAAGGCTTTTTCACCACCGTAATTTTTGAAACGGCGGTGTTGTTGGCCAGGTTATCATCCCGGAAGTCGTTCGGTGCTGCAATATTGGCCCACAGGTTGTATGTCTCACCCGCATTTCCCGCCGTGCCTGTGATGGTGAATGATTTTGTTTCCTTTGGTTTGAAACTGCAAGTTTTCGGAATTTGCGTCAAAGCGGTATCGTTGTTTGTTCCCCGCAATATCACATTTTTCAGTTCTATGTTGAACTGATTGGTAAAGCTAACAGTAAAGTGGTAGCTCTCATGCTCATATACGGTGGGCGGCGCAAGAATGCTTGCCGACAGGTCGCACAGCTTTGGAGATGCGGGCGGCTTATCTCCCGGAGGGACAGGGTTATCCGGATTGTCCTTCGGTTCAGGTGGATTCGTTGGTTTCGGAACAGGTTTGTCAATTACCCTGATGTCTGCCGTGGCTGTATTGTTGGACAGATTGCCGTCGATAAAACCCTCCGGCACACCGATGTTTGCCCACAAGTGCATCACGTCGGCTTTGGTATCGGTTGTGCGCTTTATGGTGTAAGTCTTGCTCTCATTTGGTGAAAAGTCCTGCACGGCAGGAATCTCTTTGATCAGGTCATCGTCCACCGTGCCTCTGAGGGGTACATCATAAGCCGGACTATTTCCGCTGTTCATAAAAACTACGGTAAAGGAATAGCTGTCCCCCCGGTACACCGTAGTAGGAGCGCGGATGGCAACCGACAGGTCGTTCCCGTCACAAGCCTTAAATTTGAAATAGAAGTCTGTAGTCGGAATTGTATAATTTATTTTTTGCGTGATGCTGGTTTTGGTTTTACTTTCTCCATCAGTGTATTCGGCGCTCTCCGGCGTGTAATCCCATTCCAGACCGCAGTAGATGAAATTTCGGGACAGCCTGATATCGTCTTTCGTAAAAGTAACGGATGTGGTTTGATAAGGATAGAGCAGCTCCGGCACTCCCTTGTCCTGGGCCGTGAGCTTCCCATAAACATCCTGCTTTTTTTCATCACACCAGGTTGCGTCTACATCAATCTTGACAGGGGTCTGATAGGTTATTTCCGTGTTCCGCATGGTTTCAAAGGCAATTAGGGCTTTCTCCGTCCAGCCGAAGCCGGTGGTCAAAGAGTCAAAATCCTCATTTGTATCATAGGTGCCGTAGATTTTACCCGTTGAAAAACTGTATATTTCCACAACGAGGCTGCCTTTCAGCGAATAGGTCCTGCCGTCGTGTTTGCCGATCCAACCGGCAATCCGTTCCTGTTCATGTTTGGCAACGGTATTGGCGTTCACAAGGTCGATGCGCTGCGGTTCCGGGAAAGATTTCAACAGTGTTTCACCCTCATAGATTTCCTTCACGTTCATGCCGATGGTGCGGTAGCGGGTGTCATAAATGGCTTTGACTTGAAATACCACATTGGCCGTGACGGTGAGGACAGCACCTTGATCTGTTTTAGCTGTGATGGTATAGGGGCCGCAAGCCTCCTTGTTTTCAATCGTCAGCGTGTAATCCGGCGGTATCTCCCGGCTTTGGCCGCCATACTCCAGTTGAATATCTGTGAGCGCCCCGGTTTTAGCCGTGACACGGATAGGGATTTCTGCCGGAAAATGCTCTACGGCTACCACACCGCTTTCGGTTTGCAGGCTGTCGATGGGAGAGGTTACATTGATTTCAATGTCGCTGCCCGATGCGGCAAACGCCTTGGCGGAAAAGAGCAGGCAGCAAACAAATACAAGCGGCATGGCTAAAATATACTTTCGTTTCATTCGGAACCTCCTTCCTCAATTCTGTTGTTGACGCTGGATATGGTGAAGGGAAGCCTAACCTCGCCGGTCAGGAAGCTGAAAATGCTGCGGGTTTTCAGCGCTCCTTTCAGCGTCAGCCGGGGCGGTTCGTCGGTGACATCCAGGCTTTCAATTTCAAGCTTATAAACCCATTGTCCGTCGGCGTATTTGTCCAGTTCCGAGTTCAGCCCCATGCTTTCATGCAAATATTCGTACAGTGTTTCCTCCGCCAGGGCGCTGTCCATCCGCGAATAGCCGTCCCTGCGGTATTCGTCCAGCATGGCGTATTCCACAGAGTCGTTTACTCCGCGCTGGAGTACGTATTCCACTTGCTGGTAAAGGCTTTCCATGCGGAAATATTCAATCAGGATGGCGGCAAGGGTGAGGATGAAAAAGACGAGGATGAGGATAAACACAAAAGCGCCGCCCTTACGGTTGTTCATAATGCGTCTGAAATGGCCCACAGGTTTTCCCTCCCTTCCGGCATCTTCATTCCGGCAGCTTCCAGTATTTTTCCGACATGCCGGTGATGCTCACCTTCATGGGGATGTTGATTTGGACAGGCGGCGCAAAGGACGGCTTGAAAAGGGTAAAGGCATAGCTGTCTGTCATCTTCACCGTAAAGGTATCCCGCAGTTGGATTTTTGGGCTTCCGTCACAGTATTGGACATTCTCAACGGTCATTTCCGGCGACAGGCCGGTCTGCTCCTTCAGCCGGTAAAAAACGTCGTATGCCTTATCCGATACCTGTCCTTCCAGTTCAACCACCCGGACAACACGTCGGCACATATGGTTCAAATTCAAATAGGCGGTGAAGATGCTCAAAAAGGACATCACCGTGGCCATGAGCGTAATCACCACCAGAGTCTTGATAATCAGTTCGTAATAGGCGCTGCCCCTCCGATTAAAAAGCAGCTTTTTGAAAGGCGGAGGGGGAGAATTTCTCCCCCATATGCCCCGGTGCTTCCTGTTCATCTGCTTGCACCTCCCACGTGAGCGAATATATCTGGCACGGATTCCATTAGCTTAGCAAGCCGGTAATCTTTGTGACGATGTTGTTCCAGATAGTGGTGATTGAATCCTGATACAGCGTCATGAATACTGCACCCACAACTACAACGATCAGGACGACGATAAGCCAGCCGGTCATCTGGTCACCGGACTTGCTTGCAAGAATCTTTCTTGTTTTCATTCCCATCCTTTGCATTTTGTTTTTTAAAGCAGTCATCATAACAAATACCTCCATATCATTTTTTAGATTTTTGGTTCAAAGTGAAAAGGGGAGAACGACTCTCCCCCTTGTTGCCTTAGCCTTTTTGGCTGCAAGAATTGTTAGCTCAAAAGGCTGGTGATTTTGGTAACAATGCTGTTCCAGATGCTGGTGATGGAACCCTGGTACAATGTCATGAACACAGCGCCCACCACTACAACAACCAGCACGACAATGAGCCAGCCGGTCATCTGGTCGCCGGACTTGCTTTTAAGAAGTCCTCTGGCGTCTGAAAGAACATTTGCGATTCTTTTCTTCATGGAATTTTCCCTCCTTTCTCCGGTGATTTGGATTGCGGTTGTTCTGTTTTGCATGGTAATACCTCCTGAAATTGTATTTTGAAAAGGGTTGCCCCGTTTTCACGTTAATTGCCAGCCAAAAGGCCAGAAGCAAGAAGTACAAGGCGCACAAGGCGGAAAGCCCGGAGCATACTTCCTGTATGTGAGGACTTTCTGACCGCAGTGCAACGCAGTAATTCGATGCTTATCACCTTTTGGCATTAAAAAAGGCCCCCCATGGACCTGATCAGGTGGGAGCCGATGACATAGAGCAGTGTGGCCAGGGTTACGCCAACCAAAGGAATGGATGCGATTTTAACCTTGCGGGGCAGCTTATTGAGTTTTTTCTTCAAGGCTTCCTTTGCCTTGATGTCCATATCCCGGGCAAGGTATGCCAATGCTTCTCCTTGATGCTCGCCCCGATATAATCCGATAAGGGCATTGACTAAAAAGGACACCTCCGTAAGGCCGATGCGTTCATTGAAATTCCGAAGGGCGGTTTCAATATCCTTGGCCTTCATCTCCATGACCAAAACCGCGACATCATAGCGGAACACATCGCTTGCAACCATCAGGTAATCCTCAAATATTTGGATCAAATCCACCTGCACGACGGTTTTTTGGCTGCCTTCCCGGATATCGTCCAGCTTATACAGGATGGAACGGACAAAGCCTGGAAGCTCCGCTTCGATGAGGGCCTTTTTCATTTTTAATTTATCTTTGAAGTCGGTCGTAAAATGGAAATAGACCACAATGGAAAAAATGAGAATGACGGGTGCGATGTTTGTTGCCCCGATTGCCAAAAGCGGAACCAGGAGCAGCAGGGTGAAGGCGGCGCAGATGAGCGCCCTGGCTTGATATTGCCTGGGTGTGAGGTCAAGCCCGCCGCGCCTTATCATGGACGCCATCTTCGCTTCCTTTGCCGGGTCAAGCCTGATCCAGCGGGATACCGGCTTGACAAGGGGCATGACAAAGCGGTTTAGGAGCCGTTTGCCCGTTTTCTCCTTTTCCATTTGCAGGTTTTTGATGTTTTTCTTCATGCTCAGCTTCGGGATTTTAAGCAGTTGCCTGCAAATTAAAAATCCTGCCGCAGTCAGCAGGACAAAGACAATGATCTGATAAAACAAATTGGAACCTCCTATCTGTTAACGGGTTTGGTAATCTTCATCACATAAAACGCCGTGGCAAGGGCGGTCAGCAGCATGATGACGATCAAGAGCTTCCCAATGGTGGTCTGTGTCAGGATGGAAAACCATTCGGCGTTGGAAAAGCGCATCATGGGGATGACGGAAAACATCAGCCCCGCCGTCAGCAGGTAATCCCGCCAGACCCGGATCATCATGCCGTCGCTTTCAATCTGCATGGACTTCGCATCGTTCATGGCTTTGATAATCGGAAACAAGGCAAATTTCAGCCGCCGGTCGTGGCAGCAGAGTATGAGCATTTTCACCCACTCGGCAAAATACCGGTTTTTGATCTTTGCCGACAGGCGGTACAGTCCGTGCTCCACATTGGGGTTGATGAGCCTGATTTCCGATACAAATTCGTCAAAAGGCGTGGGGGTTCTCAGGTGAGCCGGAATGTACCGGTTTTTTTCTTCCACATAGGTTTCCACGGCTTTGATGATGTCGTCACACCCTGCATAGGCGTTGGTGATGATGGACATGGTGTTTTCCAGCCCCTCGATTTCCTCCCGCGCGGCTGTGGCGCTTTTTACGGTCAGGTAGAAGAATGGGGCGGGGGTCAGGCACACCGACACGACTGCCGCCAGCTCGGCACTGTTAAACAGCATAAGCCCTGCCAGAAATCCGCCTGCTGCTGCCGCACCCGTCATAGCAAGGTATTTTTTCTGCGTGCATCCGGTCTGTCGGAACAGGGTTTGAAACCGGATGGCGATCCGCTCGGTAATTTTCAGCTTTGTCCCCGTCAGGTACAGGCGGCGCTTTTTCAGCGGGTTTTGCTCCGCTGCAAAAGGGTTCAGTCCCAACAAGAGGAACAGGGCAAGGCTGATGAGCATAAACACAACGATAAGAGATATTTGAATGCTCATTTCCAACCTCCTTCCGGCCTGTACCCACTGCCCGCAAAACGGCGGATTTCTGTCAGTTCAACGCCATTGACCAGCAGCCGCTCGGCAAGGGCGGGGGAGATGTTTCCCACACGCCTGTGGCTTCCCACGACCTTTGCAATCCTTCCGGCTTCATCCCTCTCATAATGGTCAACCTCATATTTGAAAAGGGTATTGCCTGCGACTTCGCCGTCCTTTACCCCGGTGGCCTCAAAGATTTCCATGTACTTGCGGGATTTGTCGGGAAGCTGCATTTTGAAAAGCATGATGGGGAAGGCATCCACAATATTTTTCAAGAGCCTTTCCTCCGACAGGGAAGTCCCTGCTTCCAGGCACATGGTGAGGATTCTGTCATAAGCGGATCTGGCGCTGTTGGCGTGCAAGGTGCTGACGATGGTATGCCCCGTCCGTCCGGCCTCCTGCACCGTCAGCGCTTCCTTGCCGCGCATTTCGGCGGGAACAAGGACGGTGGGATGAAGCCGCAGGGAGAGCTTCAACAAATCCAGCATGGTGACGGGGTTGGGTTCTTCTTTTGTGAGAAGGTGAATCACGTCGTTGACCATTACGCCCTTTTCGTCGAACTGTGCCAGGGATAATTCACGGGTGTCCTCAATGGTGACTATTCGCTTGTCCTGGGATACGCAGCTTAAAATGTATCCCATATCGGAGGTTTTTCCGCTGCCGGTGGCTACGGCAATGGCCACCGATACGCCGTTGTTGACGCAGAGGGTGAGAAAGTCCAGTTCCTCCGCCGTGGCCGTGTTCCATCCGATGAGGTTTTCCCTTGTGATGTAGGAGGGCTTCTGCTTTCTGACCGAAGCGATGGCCCCGGCATCAGGGTCAACACAGGGTTCAATGGCTCCCGACATGCGGATACCCCGCGCAATAAAGCTGTCTCCGATGGGCTTGGAGCCGTCCAGGATGACATTTCCGAAGCGGCTCATTTTTTTTGCGATGTTGGCGCAAGCCTCCGGGCTGCCGAAGGTGTTTGACAGCCGCACCTTTTTGTCCCTGTACAGCACCCAGATGCCGTTATAGCCGTTGACGTTGATTTCCTCCACGTCACTGTCCTGAAGGTAGGGGGATAAAAGTCCTAAGCCGGCCATATCGTCGTAAATCATATCCACCAGCTCGGAGATGTTTTGGATGCCCTTTGCCACCATCCGTTCACTGTTCAGGTAGCGCATGATCAGGTCCTTGAGCTTTCCCTCGGCTTCCTCCGAATACAGCACTTGAGCCAGTTCCGCGGAGTGGTTTTTGGCGATGATCCGTTGCAGCTTATCCAGTATTTCGCCGTAGTCCTGGGCTTCCAGGTTGCTTTCCTCACTGTCGGAGCGCCGCTTGTTGGCCCGGTAAATCAGCTCATTAACAGAAAACCTGTCGTTCACTATGCTTCACCTCCGCAGATTTCCTTTGCTATTTGCTCCAATACCTTGCCGTAGCGCCTGCAAGTTCTGTCCCGGAAGAAATAGATGGGCTTCCCGGCGTTTTCCAGCTCGCCCGCCCGTTTTACATAGGGCAGATCATAGGCAAA
>ENA-UPSA01001589-UPSA01001589.1-bioreactor-metagenome-genome-assembly--contig:-NODE-1589-length-20604-cov-20.828799_pt1 | contig 20604 bp, 17 predicted proteins | sample MGYA00238183_ERZ773288 | MGnify/ENA primary metagenome ERZ773288 (study PRJEB29028, sample SAMN07631243) | bioreactor metagenome | isolation source: Switchgrass digestor | place: USA: Dartmouth... | reverse complement strand
GATCAACTTAACCCGGCGAGCATAAAAAAAACGGCCCTGAACGGCCGCTTTTTTTATCTTAGCACTCGCCTTGCACCAACATATCGCCTGCTGTACGAGGAAGAGCTCAGGCTGCTTATACATATAGCTTTTCGGGAACCGGACGAAGCATGTATAAACTGTCCTCCCCCTATGTATATACCCACGTGATTGGGGCTGGAAAACAGCACCAGGTCCCCGGGAGCCAAATTATTTTTCGATACGGGCGTACCCACGCTGCGCTGGCCATAGGCTGTACGCGGGAGATAGATCCCAAAGTGCTTGTAGACATAACAGGTAAAGCCGGAACAATCAAATGCATTGGGTCCCGAGGCGCCGTACACATAAGGCTTACCCAAAAACTTCATAGCATACGCCACTACATCTGCCCCGCGAGCCGACCCCCGATCCGATATCACCGACCCGGTCGATTGAGAAGGCTTCTGGGATGTTGACTTACTGCCAGTCTTTTTCGGAGTTACCTTCGTTCCCTTAAGTATGACTTTCTTAACCGGCTCCTTTATAACCTTTTCCTCGAGCACCTCGCGCTTGACTTCTTTGCCGTTTTCCTTTGTGATCAGCAAATATATTTCCTTTTTCCCCTTTTCTCCTTCCTTCAATACCTTGGTTTTTCCCTTTTCCAACGTGTTATCCTCACGTATCTCGGTTTCGAAAGGAATCTCCTCCACATTCTTCTGCCTTTCCTTGGTCACTACCGTAACCAGCTGTTTTTCAACCGTGAGCTTGACCTTATCTCCGGGACGCAAATGATCTACATCTATATCTGCATTGGCCTGCTCCAGCACGGAAAACGGTATACCGTGCGCCTTGGCAATCGACCAGAGCGTATCCCCCTCTTTTACCTCATACTCCTTAACCTCTTCTGTACCCTGCTTGAGGATGGAGATAACCTTATCCTTGTCCACAATCTGACTAAACGGCACTACCTCTTCTTCATAGGAAATGCCTTCTTTAAAGAAAGCTTCCTGTAGCTGGCTATCCTCTTTCTGCTGTATGGCCTGCACATAACCATTTTTGATCTCTTCAAGGGCTTCCTGTGCAACGTTCAGGTCCTCTACGTAGCATACTTTTTGACCATCTACAACCACCGCATATGCATTGGATTTGACCACTATGGCCTGCTCTATGGCTTCGGCCAGCTCATTTTCGGAACTGAACTTCACATTACCCGTTTGAACTTCCCTAAAGCGCACGCTGGCATCTATGAATACCCCGTCGTCATAGGCTTGAAGCAGCTTTTCAACCACATCGTCGTATATTGCCAATCCCTTAGCAGCAGATCTTACTGCCCCAACTTCCTTCCCATCCACCAGCATAATGAATGACGAAGTTTGAGTATAGCCCGCTACCGCAACCTCAGCCTGTCCCACCCATACAAAGCCGGTCAAACAGGCCACAACCCAGATACCCAGTAACATTACCAGCACAGCTTTAACGTTTTTCATAATAATCCCTCATCTCTCAATAATGCTCGTCCATTAAAATTTTATCACAAATATTACAAAAATATTACAGAATTTTATATTCTATAAAAAATAAAAAATTCCTGCTTCCCAGTGAAATTTTTTAAAAAAAAATTAAGCCCTCGGTCCATCTTCCCTGCTCAAATCGACGGAAAAAGGCCAAGGGCCATTTAATTCCGGTATTGTTACCTTTAATAGCCCTTGCCCGATCTACTTAAATACGCTGTTTACACCCGGGAAGGGCGCAGCCTTGCTACCATCTTATCGCCTTACTTTTGACCTTCGATGACATGGCGGTCATGAAGTCTGCAAGGCGTTATAGCTATCCTTTAGCTCCACGTGCACCCCATCGTACCAGGGCTGGAAGAATGCAGCATAAAGCAGCGGTTGTCGTATTTGAAAAGCCCGCCCTTTGAAAAAGCATCGAGCAATACAGTGACATGCCTGCTGAAAACCTTTTTACCATGACCTTATGGAAGTTGGAAGCTTCCATATGGGGACTAGGTCAAATTGTAGACTCTTGTTATTTTTATGCCCGAGTGATAAAATCGTAAGGAGCGTCAATTGCGCACGGCTATCATTTATAAGCTCAATTTAGTGATATCGAAAATTAAACTATATATGAAGGTAAATTTTTAAGTTAAAATATACAACAGGATTTTGTGCGATAGCTGTAAAATTGATGCTCGCTATTTAATATTGAGGTGATAAATATGAACATCAAATTTGATTTGTTCCCTCACGGAAAATCAAAAGCCTTAACCATGAGCTACGACGATGGCCAAATATTCGATAGAAGGCTGGTTGAAATTTTTAACCAATACGGAATAAAGGGAACGTTTCATTTAAACTCGGGAAATCTCGGTAAAGAGCCTTTTGTTTCCCCGGATGAAGTGGCACATCTGTATAGAGGTCATGAAGTATCGGTTCACACCAGAACCCATCCATTTCTGGACTGTATACCCGTTGAATCGGTAGTGGAAGAAATCATTGAGGATAGAAAAGCACTCGAGTCGCTGGTTGGATATCCCGTAAGAGGGATGTCCTATCCTTACGGCGTATATAATCAAAAAATCGTAGATATGCTTAGCGGGCTTGGTATTGAATACGCAAGGACCGTTGCATCCCATAATGATTTCCGCATACCCGACAACTTCTTGACCTGGTCACCAACCTGCCACCATAACGATAATTTATTGGAGATGGGGCGGAAATTCTTGGACTATAAATACCAGGGCAAACTAAAGCTTATGTACGTATGGGGACATAGCTTCGAATTTGAAAGGCAGGACAACTGGCAGCTCATAGAAGATTTCTGCAAGCTCATGTCGGGCAGGGAGGATATCTGGTATGCAACTAACATAGAGATAGTAAGATACATAAAGGCGCTGAGAGTCCTGGAATTTTCGGCAAAGGGTGATATAGTATACAACCCCACGGCCATATCCGTTTGGATAAGAATTGATGATCAGCCCGTTGAGATCAAAAGCGGCCAAATCATCAGGCTGTAGCACAGCGCAAATAAGAATGACACTGGAGAATTGAGGTTTATGTACTCGCTTTTGTTAACGATAATATATCTCGCCTTTATCAGCCTTGGCCTGCCGGACTCGCTGCTGGGTTCGGCATGGCCGGTCATATACGAAGAACTAAACGTGCCTATATCGTATGCCGGAATCATAACCATGATTATTGCCGGCGGAACGATAGTGTCAAGCCTTATGTCCGATAGAGTTACAAGGAAGTTTGGAGCTGGGCTTGTAACGGCAATCAGCGTCGCCATGACTGCAGTAGCTCTGTTCGGATTTTCCATCTCCAATTCCTTTATTCTACTTTGTCTGTGGGCCGTTCCCTATGGGCTTGGCGCAGGTGCGGTTGATGCTGCCTTGAACAATTATGTTGCCGTACACTACGCTTCAAGAATCCACTCTACGCCATCAAACTTTGGAGAAGAGAATTCGCAGGCCATTATAGGCATACAGATGGCAAGCGCATATACCGGCGCTACCTTTATGCCGCCGCTGTTTGGAGTGATTGCAGACAATATAAATATTGGTCTTTATCCCGCCTATTTGATCTTCTTTGCTATACTCATGCTCATTATGTCCGAAATGTTAAATAAGACGGTTACCGCCCCTTGCATTGATTAAACCAAATAAAAATACTATCCGTTTGACATACACGAGGAGCGGCGTAACCCCAACCCCCGCTTTGTATAGCATTCAAAAAGTGCAGGGTGCAATTCCGTCATAATAGCAGCAAAGGGATAAAATAATAGTGGACGCATTTAATCCCCCTGCTGCCTTAGTATATCAATGGGCATGACCTTTTCTATTTTGGCCTTTACCAGCAATCTTGAAAAAATGAATACCAGAAGTAGTATTACAAGCGTTGAGAGCACGCTGTTTAAGCTCAGATCAAGGCTCATGGCAAAGTCGATATCCTTCGTAGCCGCATTCAATAGGCTATCCATAGTGAATTTTGAAAGGGGAACCCCAACAACGAATCCAACCAAGAACGATATATAGTTGAAGCCAAGCATCATTTTGAATATGCTGCTTTCCCTGTATCCCAGCATCTTCAAAATACCTATATTTTTCCTATTCTCGCTGAGCGTCAAATTGGACAGAACATATATGATCAATAGGGCAAATATTGCCGCTCATAACGATGAAAAGTATAAATGACGATACAATTATAATGAATAAGCTAATGGGCAACGTTATCCTTTTGGCATTTTCAACTTTCATCTCGGTATAGATTATCCTGGGATTTTTATCCCTTTCAACAAACTTCATAAGTCCCCAATTGGAGTTTATAAAGTTCTTTAAGTCTTTTACATCCACCTGCCCTTTATAGCTGTAATAATGTACATAGGGAGTAGCAAACAGCCTTTGTACATCGCTCTTCAGCATCATGACAACACCAAATCTATCAGGATCCGGAAGCAAATCCTGATCATTCTTTATGATGTAAATATAATCGGGAAGGTAACCAACTCCGCTCACTTTGAATTTTTGCCCCGATATGATAATCTCATCACCTATTTGATAGCCGTGAGCTTTGAAAAAGCCGGGATCAAGCAATACCTCCCCCTCTTTTGGCATTTCCCCTATACCTACATAGGGCTTATTTATCTCCTCCGCAATGGAAAAAATCCTCATAGCGATCTCATCCTGCCGGACCTCATAATAAAGCCTTTGCTCAAGTACAATGCCAAATTTGTCCTCCAAAAGGCCTTCATCTATCTCCTTAGAAGTAATAAAATAACCATCCTCCTGTATATAGCCTTTAATAAAAGCCTCGTAATTTTCGCTTATATCATCCATCGATACCGCAAAAAGGGTATATATCATGGATGCAATAGCCACAAGCATTATAATCGATAAAAACTGCACAAAATCCTTCCTAATAGCCCTTAAAGGTATCCTTTTAATCACCATTACCAGGCCACCTCCTGGGCAGAAATCTTCCGAGCATTCTCGGAAAACCCGACTATCCTGCCCGACCTCAACCTCAGCGTTGCATCGGCCATCCTAGAGATGGCAAGATTGTGGGTAATAATTAAAATGGTCGTCCCAAACTGCCTGTTTATATCTTCCAATAGCTTTAGTACAAGCTTACTGCTCTCGTAATCGAGTGCGCCGGTAGGCTCATCGCAAAGAATCATCTGAGGATTTTTTACAACCGCCCTGGCTATGGCCACCCTTTGCTGTTGCCCGCCCGATAGTTCAAATGGGAATTTGTCTTTCTCGGTATATATCTCCATCATCTTAAGCACCGTATCGACGTCCAGGGGCTTTTTGCTTAGACAGGCATTTGCCATTACATTTTCATAAACCGTTAGCTCGTTTATGAGGTTGTAAAACTGAAAGACAAATCCGACGTAGTCCCGCCGATAGTCGCCCAGCCTTTTTTGGTCCATGGCTGTTATCTCGTTGCCATCCACAAAAATTTTGCCTTCTTCCGCTTTGTCAAGCCCGCCCAGCAGGTTAAAAAGCGTGGTCTTCCCAGAACCCGAAGGGCCAATTACGGTGTATATTTTGCTCCTTTCAAGTTCGAAGCTCACCCGGTCCAGCGCCCTGATCTCATTTTTGCCCAACCTGTAAATCTTGGAAACCCTTTCGAACCTCACAAACATAAGTTACATCTCCTTTTCAGTTGTCTTACTACGCTTTAATTATGACTCATTAGTCATATGACTGTCAAGTCATATTTATCTTTTCGCAACCCCTTCTTTTATGAGTTTGAGATACTGGGCAAGAGTTTCTTTAAAATGCCCTATATCGGCATCCAGGCTACTCGAGGATTGGTTGAGCACCTGTTCAATGATAAATTTCTTCATAAAAAAGGCAGCACCTTCAAGGAATATGCTTATGAGCAGCGGTGATACATCATCCCTTATATACCCCTGCTCCTGGTTGCACTTGATAACTTCCAATAGAAATTCCCTTGACTTCTTCAAAAATTTCTCATTTATCTCATTCTTAAAAGGCGAATCGTGGGAAAAGAACGCCCTTTCAAGGAGCATGTACTCATTCCTCAGTTCCTTCACAGCCAGCCACACGCCTTCAAGGGAATTTTCATAATAATCCAGTATATTGGTGTGCGCCACATCCAACTTCTCAAGCAGCTTCAAAAACCTTTGGTAGGCAACCTCAAGGGCGTAAAGGTACATTTCCTTCTTGTTCTCAAAATACTGGTACAAGCTCCCTTTTGCAACGTCGCTTTCACTTGCAACCTCCGATACATCAACCTCATAATAGGATTTTTGCGAAAAATGCCTTATTAAAACATCCGTGATGTGCTGTCTTTTTTCTCTCTGGAGATTGAAAAATGTCTGCTTCGGCACATAAATCACCTCAAATCCATTATGGTTTATCGGTCGTACTATGTAAAGGGGTAAATTTCACAGCCACATTTTGGTGACACAGCATCTTGCCAAACAAGCATATCATAACCGCTTGGCTCACGTTAAAATAAAATATTACAATTATCTCACGATATATTTATAATCTATGCTTAAAGTTGAATCAATTTTATGATAAACTTATCATGCGGCTTAGAAGAGTAAATGCGATCCACACATCATAACCTCTCTTGAATTAAATGTCTAAACGCTCCGGAAGATTTTATCGCATTAAAAATTAATATAAAAAGAGGATAAAGGGGTGTATAATCATGAACATACTGGCAATAGGCAATAGCTTTTCCCAAGATGCAACGAGGTATTTGCACGGTATAGCGCTGGCGGATGGCGTACATTTGAAGGTAGTAAATTTATATATAGGGGGTTGCTCGCTGGAAACCCATTGGAACAATGCCGTAAATGATCTAAAGGCTTATGTATATGAATTAAACGGCGCGCCAACGGAAAAATTCGTATCCATAAAGGATGCACTTGAAAGCGACAAATGGGACTATATAACGCTGCAGCAGGTAAGCCACCTGAGCATCGATTATAACACCTATCAACCCTATCTGTCCAACTTATCGGATTATATAAAGAAGTACGCACCTCATGCCAGTCAGGTAATACATCAAACCTGGGCATATGAAGAAGGCTCCGAAAGGCTTACGGTAGAACTGGGCTACTCCAACCAGTATCAAATGTTTTTGGACCTGAAATCGGCCTACGATAGGGCTTCTAAAGATCTGGGCAATCTTAAAATAATACCAAGCGGAGAGAGCTTCCAGATCGCCATAGACAACGGAATTAAAGATTTATACAGGGATGGATTTCACGCAAGCCTGGGCAGCGGCAGATATATTTTGGGAGCTGTCTGGTACGAAGCGTTGACTGGTAGAAGGATCTCTTCCAATACATTTCGTAAATTCGATGAACCCATAGATGAGAAAGAGGTATTGATACTTCAAAAGTGTGCGCACCAGGCGGTGGCTAGATACCGGTGGTGATATATTTATAGGTGTATTTATATTTGTATAATTTGAAGTAAATTTTTATATTACATGCAACTTTTTCAGCAGATACACCGTCTTAGTATTATGAAAAAACCCGCTACAAAGATGATGCCGAACCATATCAACTATATTAATTATATGAGGGAGAGGATGTAGAGTTGGAACTTCTGAGGATTGAAAACCTGTCGAAGACCATTAAAAAGAAAAAGGTGTTAAAGGGCATATCGTTGACCGTTAACTCCGGTGAAATCGTGGGATTTTTGGGGCCCAACGGCGCCGGAAAGACCACCACCATAAAGCTGATCATGGGGCTGCTGAAAATTACAGAAGGAAAGATAACCATCTGCGGACATGACGTGGCTACCGATTTTGAAAAGGCCATGGAAAATGTAGGGGGCATAGTGGAAAATCCCGACCTGTACAAGAGGATGACGGGCAGGCAGAACCTCGAATACTTTGCCAGCATGTATAAAGGAGTAGACAAAAAGCACATCGATGAAGTGGTAGAACTGGTCAAAATGTCAAAACGAATCGATGACAGGGTGAAGACATACTCCCTGGGTATGTGCCAGCGCATAGGCATAGCCCAGGCTTTGCTGCACAGGCCCCGCCTGCTGGTGCTGGATGAACCCACCAACGGACTTGACCCGATCGGCATAAAAGAGCTCAGGGACCTGCTAAAATATCTCGCCAAGGAAGCAAACGTGGGAGTATTCATATCAAGCCACCTGCTGTCCGAAATGGAGCTCATGTGCGATCGCATATACATCATCGACAACGGCGAAATCATCGGCGAAAAGAGCATGAACCAAGCGGAAGCAAATGCCGATACCGTGCTATATCACTACCTGTTCATAACGGATAATGACAATAAAGCCTATGAGCACATGACACAAATGCAGTTGAATTGCGAGCTAAATGACGAGGGCTTAGAAATAGTTGCAAAGCGCAGCGATATACCCGGTATTGTAAAAATGCTGGTTGACAAGGGCATAGGGATTTACGGGGTAAATCAGAAGAAGAGGTCACTGGAACAGGACTTTATTTCCATTACTACGGGAAGTAAAACGCAGATCAGCTAATTAAACTTAGTCAGGAGAGGAGATGTTGCCATGGATTTTCTAAAACAAATTAAAATGGACATCATGAACATCCTTAGATCAAGGTTTATATTGATCATATGCATACTGATTTTATCGGCCAGCATAATATTTCCGGTCATCGATTACTTCACTCCGGGTGACAATAACGGCGGAGGAGGCATTGTGCGTCCTTTACCCATTCCCATCGAAATAGGGTTTTCCTCTAAAGTAGTTTTGGACATGATAGGTTATCCTAGAGGCATAGACATAAATCAAGGCGATCCCATTATAGTTGACGGCACAAAAATAGAGCCCGATAATCCATTTTACTGGCAGGTCAACGGTATTATGCAGGAGAAAGAGGCAATGGAAGCCGACAAGAACAGGTTCTCAGGGCCCGATGTCCTGGATTTGGCCCTTTCAATAATGGATGAAGAGCTAAAATTGTACGTCCATTTTGCAAAATTCATAACCGATGATCCGATGGACTATCGAATAGAGCTGGCGTGGCAAGGCGTCCAATACGTGCATGAAAAATTCTTGCATGAACATCATGACGTTGAGGAAGAAAAACTGTTAGAAGCCGTAAATACGAGGATGGGCATAGACCCCGAGACTTTTAAGAAGAAGTATATCGACATCTCGCCCGAAGAAAGGCTTGCTGCTCTGGATGACCTTGACGATAAGCTAAACACCATATACAGCGTAGTAGAAAACAACGATTTCCCCAAATATATAGAGCTGCGCATACAGCAGGAGAACAAAGTCATTGAGGATTTAGAACAGCAAATTGAGATTTACGAACAAACTATCATCGATGATCCATCCCAGGAGGAGGTCCTTAGCAGCATTATAGAGGATCTGAAAAGGCAGATAGAGCTCATCAAAAACAATAACATCCCCATTCTAGAATACCGGCTGGAGAAGAACATCATTCCCGGAAAAGATACATGGCAAAACCGGGCTCTTAACGATATTCAAAACAGCAGAAGCCAGCTTATACAGATGAAGATATTAAGCGAAGAGGAATTTATGAAGCAACCGTGGCTGGTGGAGCAGTACAGAAGCTATCAAAAATACGTAAGCACCCTTCAGGCCGAGATCGATAACCTGAACAAGACCATATTTATAGCCGAAAGGTCGCTTGAATCGGACAAACCGGATATGAAATATATACCCGGAGGCGCAAGGAATAAGACGGTCAGATTTTTAGAGTACTCCACATTCGTTGCCCTGTTTGCCGTGCTGCTGGGCGGCTGGATAATCGCCAGCGAATTTCAACAGGGGACAATCAGGTTGCTGCTAATCCGTCCGAAGACCCGCGTTAAAATATTGATGTCAAAATTCCTGGCAGCTTTCCTGATATGCTTGGTCATCTATTTGGCAGGCAGCATCCTCAACCTTATAACCAACGGAATATGCTTTGGATTCTCGGACTATATGTATCCAAATTATACTATGTCCGGCGCGGTCAATTTCTTTGCATACTATCTACCAAAGATGATCGCCTGTATAACCACCATAATCTTCGCTTTCACAGTATCGTTTATGCTTTCGGTAGTTGTGAAGAATGCCGCAATAGCCATCGCCGTTCCCATTGCCTGCTTTGTTGGATCCAACATTTTGGTCAATACTTTTACCTACAGCAGAATAATCGATTGGTTCGTCTATACCCCCATTCCGTATATCCAGATTTCTTCCTTCTTCGTTCCGTACTCCAGTATTCAGCAGATTATTCAAAGGGGTATCTCCTTGAGCCTGACGTTTGGTATAATAATGCTGTTGGTACTATCGGCACTGTGTACAGCCGTATCAATACTGGTATTTAAAACAAGAGACATAACTAATTAGAGAGGGTTGGCATGATGGAAGACAAAAACACGTTCTTGCATTCATATAAAAATAAGACGCAACAGCAAGATGAAAATCAGCAGCAGGATGATCTTAAAGGGCAGCAGCAAAGCAGCGTTGATTACCAGACACCAACCGGTTTTGTAAAGCCCGAGAAAAAACCCGCGCTGCACCCTGAACCTGCCCGTAATAGATCAAAGACCATCATAATGGCTTCATCTTTGAGCGCCGTAATACTGGTTTGCGTCATAATCGGCATCTACTTTATGCTCAATCAAACGGTGGAGGTAATAGATTTCACCGGGTGGACCGAAAACAATGCCCAGCTGTGGGCGAGGGAGCACGGAGTCATCCTGCAGATCGAAGAAGCCTACAACGACGAGTTTGAGGCGGGCAAGGTGGTATCCCAGAGCGTAGCCAGCGGCACCAAGATCAAAAAGGGCGATTTTATAAAGCTCGTCGTCTCCCTGGGCCATGATCTGTCGGTAAAAGTGCCCCTCCCCGACATCATGTCCATGACCCGGGAAGAGATAGAGGCATGGGCAGCCCAAAACTATATGACGAAAGTGCGCATAACGGCAGAATACAGCGATGAAGTTGAAGCCGGAAGGGTCATAAGGTATGAGATCAATGACGATACGGTGGTCGACGAGGTAAGGAGAGACACGCCAATATATATCGTCGTATCCAAAGGGCCCGAGGACAAATCCGCTGTGACCGTTACCATCCCCAACTTCAAGCAGATGTCCCTATCCGAATGCTATGCCTTTGCCAATGATAATGAGCTTATACTGACGGTGGAGGAACAGTACGATGATTACGTCCCCGCGGGAGCTATAATATCCCAGAGCGTAAAACCCGATGAAAAAGTAAGCAAGGGAACCGAGATCGTGCTGGTCGTCTCCAAGGGAAAGCTCATTACCGTTCCGGATTTTTCGGGCTTTTCCAAAGAAAAGGCAATGGCCATGGCAAATCAGCTGGGTATCGCGGTTGCAATCCAAGAAAGATATTCGTCCTATCCTGCAGGAAGATTTATCTCCCAAAGCATCAAAGCGGGTTCGGAATATAATGCGGGCGATATACTGGAACTCAGTTATTCCCTGGGCAACGAAATTGTAGTACCGTCATTTGTCGGTCAAACGAGAGACGCAATCGAATCATGGGCCAATGAGCTAAACGCCCAGGGCGCCAGCATCAACATCAAAGCTACAAATACCCCCAGCAGCTCGCCCAAGGGAACCATCATCCACCAGGACAAAGCGAATACTGTAGTGGGCGTAAAAGCCGCCATAAACATAACCGTATCATCGGGTAAGATCGTTTACGTCCCCGACTTCGTAGCGCCCGAAGGGGCCGGCTATGACACCGCAATAACAAGGGAAAAGGCTATTGCCATGTGCGAGGAATTAAACATTGTACCCATTTTTGAGAAGGCCAAAAACCCCAACAGGCTGCCCGGTGAAATATGGGAACAAAGCATACCGGCAGGCACCGAGGTAACGGAAGGCACTACCATAACCCTTAAATACGTCCCTGTCGATGTCAAGATAAAGGTGCCCAATTTCATAAACATGACAAAAGAAGAGATTCTGGCAGGAAACTATAATAAAATGCTTGACATAAGGTTTGCTGAAGGGACGGAATATGTGGAAGGGTATGCGGGCAAGGTATACAAACAATCGCTGGCTCCTAACACCCAGGTAGCAGCGGGAAGCGTCATCACGTTAACCATATGCCCCGGGCAACCGCAACCGGAACCCGGCAGTTGAAACTTAAGGCCATTTGGCTCCAGCCAAATGGCCTTAACTATATATTCTTAAGTTGTTTCGGCATACAGCAATCTTGTATTTTGACATTCCTCTACCTTCATTTTACCAGGGCAGATTCAAATCTTTTCCCTTCTATAAACCTTTGTATCATATGGACTTAATATAACTGATCCGGATACAATTTTTTGCTCATATAAGTCAAACAGTGGTTGTTTTATTTCGATTTTCTGCGCCTCTTTTTCATAATTCAATACAAATAAATATTCCATGCCATCCTTTTCTCTGACTGCAAGTTCACAGCTTTGAGGTACTTCCAGTACATGACGGTAAGGAGAAAGAATTCCCGTTTTTTGCAGAAATACTTTTACCGTATCTTCTGTAAACGCTCCTCCAAAATAATATACATACCCTTCCCCTAACTTTCTTCCAATCAAACCAGCTTTGCCAGTATAATAATTACTTGTATAAGTTCCGAGTACCTGAGCATCCTCTAAAGGTTCTAAAATATCGTTAAATACCGCTGCTTCCAATTTTATGCCATCCCAATCAACATATACTGGGTCATCTGCAGGACTTACAAAAGTGTAATCTATCACATCCGCACCGCTTAAGTCACGTAATAAGCCCGGCAATTTTAACATAACACATTTCCCAGTTATATCCTTATATCCGGTACGGCATCCGAGAATCAGCGTACCTCCTTGTTTGACATAGGCTTCAAGAAGTTCTGCGCGCTCTCTCGTCATAATGACAGCATGCGGATAAAACAACACCGGATACCTTGATAAATCATCTAATTGGGCATCTTCCCCAATATAGACATAATCCATGGGTGTATGAGTAAGCTGTGATGCCTTAAATATTCCTTTACTGCTAACCTCTTCAACTTTCTTATGCCATATATCTATTTGAGCATCCCAAATATTGTCATAGTCTTTTACAACGCCAAAAGAAGCCTTATAAGTAGCCCCTGCAATTTCCTTTATTTTATCAAATTTATTCGATATCTCTCTTATTTCTGCGATTCTGCGATTTTCCCTGTTAGAATAATCTAATATTCCATGCCAATAAATTTCCGTACCCATGGTACAAGTACGCCAGCGAAAATAACTGATATAGTCAGCACCATGGGCCACACTCTGCATGCTCCAAAGCGTAATTTGACCGGGTTTTGGCTGCGGTGCCACAATGCGACTAGTCCACCCATTTGCCCCGGACTGCTGTTCCATAATTCCAAAAACAGGAGAAATTGAACGAACCTCGCTTAGCATTCTACTCCACTCTCGGTCTTTTAGATCGGATACCTGCTCTGGATCCTGATCAAGACAATAAGCAAAGTTAGGATATGAATCAAACATATAAAAATCTAAAGATTCATCCGTCATCTTATGATTATCCAAATTGCCAAACATACCATTAGTCGTAATGAAGTCCCCTTCTTTTATATATTTTCTAATAATATCGCTTTGCAATTTTACGAATTCCCTGGCACTTTCAGATATAAATCTGATATAGTCCAGCATTCGGTGGGGATTCATCGAGCGGTTAACAACTGGTTGCGGAATGTGTACCTGGCTCCAATCCGTATACTCCTGGTTCCAAAAAGCAGTTCCCCATGCTTGGTTTAAGGCTTCAAGGGTACCGTACTTTTTCTTAATGAAATTGCGAAATGCGATATCATCGCTTTCCGAATAAAATTCATTTACTTCGCAATTAATTTCATTGTCTATCTGCCATCCGATAATATTAGGATGGGGAGCATAGTGTTGTGCGATCTTCTCTACTATAGCTGCAGTAAAGTCTCTGTACACCGGTGAATTGTAATTATAATGCCTACGACCCCCGTGTCGATATGAAACTCCCTCAATCGTTCTGTTTAACACTTCGGGATATTTTTCAGTCAACCATGCGGGGGGCGTTGCGGTGGGTGTGCAAAATATGACTTTCATTCCAGTTTCCCTTACTACCTCCAAGAACCTGTCAAAAAAATCAAAGGTATAATTGCCTTCAGTGGGCTCAATACGGCTCCAAGCAAATTCCCCTATTCGGATAACCTCAATCCCGGAATCAATCATGCGAAGTAGATCATTTTTCCACAAGCTTTCATCCCAATGTTCAGGGTAATAACAGGTACCCATTACAATTTTGTTTGTTCTTAACCTTTTTGTCGTCGCCATGTCAAAATTTCTCCTTTCTGTTCCTTATTTTGTTAATATAACAAGAAATATTAATTTTTTTATAATTACTCACTTTAGGCAGAATAAGAATACAATATTTATATTGCCAATGAACATGATATAAAATTTAGCACGCCTAATATCGTTAGCTAGATTTTGGCTTTACAGATTCAAAAGCCGTTAACCCTTTTTTCCAGCAACCTTAATGGAATGGCAATGGATACTGTTGTGCCGACATTAACACGACTCTGAATCTCCAACGTACTTTCTTCGCCATAGTAGTTATATAATCTGCGGTATACATTTTAAATACCAATGCAGTTTTTACTCTGTAGCCTTTTACACTCATCATAAATATTTTCGACTTGTTTTTTGGTCATTCCGATGCCGTCATCGGATATCACAAAATACAATTTTTCATCTTTTATATAACTTGCAATCTTTAGGAAACCTGCTTCCATCTTAGGTTCTATCCCATGATAAATAGCGTTTTCCACAATAGGCTGTAACAGAAAATTTGGAATAACGTAATTAAGCACTCGCTCATCAATTGCGTATTCTATTTTAATCTTTTCCCCAAACAAGAATTTCTGGATAAATAAATAATTGCGTATACTATCTAATTCCTGAGCAACAGTAATATAACCATCTTGTTTAATTGTAGAACGAAGCAAATCACCAAGTGCAGTTGTTATCTGCGCAATATTTTCATTGCCTTCACTGCGTGCCATCCAGCTTATGGTATCCAGCGTATTATACAAAAAGTGCGGGTTAATCTGCATCCTTAAAAATTCAATTTCTGCCTGTTTCTGTGCAATCTCCATCTTATAAACTCTTTCAATCAGATTCATTATTTTATCTGCCATTTGGTTATAGCGCTCCCCTAACTGTCCTATTTCATCATCGCTCGTAATACGAACACGTTTTGTAAAATCGCCTTTTCCTACAGCCTCCATATTCTTACTTAGCTCTTCTAACGGGCTCATCATTCTTCTGGTATATAAACTACTTGCCAATACACCGCTTAAAATGCAACCTAAAGAAAATAAGATAGAAAAAATCATAAAAGGAACTACTTCTTTTCTTAATTCGTCAACCGGTACCAAATAAATAAGAGTCCAATTATTGGACATTGCCTTATCTCTATTAACATAAAACGATGTTTTTTCAAAAGTTATATAATTATTGTTTGTATATAATACCTCTTCTGGGAGTAACTCTCCAATGCTGTTTCCATCATTAGAACACATAACCTCATTCTCTTCATTGACTACATATACTCGGCTAGAATATATATCCACAATATCCTGAATAAGTGAACCGAAAAATTCTTTTTCACAAACTACATTAATATATCCCAGGGGCTTCATAGTAACTAAATCCAATATTGCTCTTGCAATGCAAATACTATCCTTACCGTCATCACTGACTTTCCAAAGCATAGAACCATTTGCCGTGACAATTTCTTCCCACGTAAACATCTGTAATGTTTCTTCGAAAATATTCTTTTTAATGGAAAATTCAGTTCCATCTTTTGCAAACACGCTGAGCGAGATTATATCGCTATTAAATAGTGCATAATTAGCTAAGATGTTTTTTATCCTTTTCCCTTGAACATTCTTTTCATATGAGGTTAAATTCCCTATTTCACATCGTCTCAATTCTTCCTGTATTATACTGTTTTTTAATATATCAAAAGTAATATCTTCAATCATTGCAATATTATGTTCGTAGTTATTTGTAATTTGCCTAATTAGGTTAACAATATACTGGTCTGTTCTTTTCTCATAGATTTCTGAATATACAAAGAAAGACCCCATACCTATCATAATACCTACAGCTGCAATCAATGCACTGCATGTAAGGATTAATTTTTTCTGCAGTCGCATATTATTTTTTCACTCCAAGTGATATTTACTTTATTACCAGCTTGTAGATTTAAAATCTCGCTAACAGTATATTTTCTTCTCTTTTTCTCTTCATCTTTACAGTATTCACTAGGCTTGCAGCCAAATATCTTCTTAAAAACCTGGCTAAAATATCGCTGATCCTTGAATCCAACTTTTTCACAAACCTGCTGAATTTTATGTTTACCCTTTCCAAATAGTTCCACAGCATTTAAAATTCGAATACCAGTCAATATATCCGAAAAGCGATATCCTGTTTCTTTTCTAATAAGACGAGACAAATACACCGGACTCAAATGATATTTTTCCGCCAACAAATCCAAGGATATGTCTTCCTGATAATTTCGTGCTATATACCTTAATATCTCTAAAACTGTCGTGTCCACATCCCTAAATTCATTAATAACTCTTTCCTCTATATTATAATTATTTACTTTTTCTCCATACTTTTCAAATATCACACTCTTATACCTTTCCTTCTCTAATTCCGCTTTTGCGGCTGCAACACAATTAATCAATTCATTAGGCTTGATGGGCTTAAGAAGGTAATCAAACACGCGACATCGAACAGCTTTCTTAGCATACTCAAATTCGCTATAACCGGTAAGCAAAATAATTTTGGTTTCCAATGAAGCGCTTTGAATATACTCTGCAAGCTGCAACCCGGTTAACCCCGGCATACGTATATCGCTGACAATAATATCTATATTACCTTCTTTAAGATAATTTAGAGTCTCCAACCCATGCTTCGCACTTAAAATCGTATCAATACCAATTTTCGACCACTCTAAAGAAACTAACCCTTTTCTGACCACTTCGTTATCTTCTGCAATTAATAAAACCAACCTAACACCCCCGTTTATCCTTTTACAGCGCCAGCGACCATACCTTCCATGATATTCTTGTGCAATAGAATATATATGATTATACTTGGTATTATAACCAAAACAACTGCTGCAATCATCGATGCATAATCTGTATAATATTGCCCTTGGAATTCGGTTAACCCAACAGGGAGGGGCATCTTTAGCTGGTCAGTAAGAAAAATCTGGGGCAATAAGAGATCATTCCAGCTATTGAGGAAAACAATAACCGCTACTGTTACAACAGAAGATCTTGAAATCGGAAATATAATATTAAAAAGAATGCGATATATAGAACATCCTTCCATGACAGCTGCTTCCTCAATTTCCCTTGGAATTGTCGACAAAAATCCCGTCATTATAAAAATAGCTATCGGAAAACCAAAAGCAATATGCGATATAATAACAGCCAGCCTTGTGTTCAACAATCCTATGGTTTTAAAGATAGAAAACAGTGGAACAATGGTGGCATATACGGGAATAAGCATACCCAATACAAAAATATTTAATACTACCTTAGAATATTTCCAATTCATTCTGGTAATAGCATAAGATGCCATAAAGCTAAGGCATACTGAAACCAAAAGGACAGCCCCGGTAATTATAATTGAATTTATATAATACGTACCTACATTACCCTCTACAATTGCTCTAATATAGTTGTCAAAACGGATCGACTGTGGAAATCCCCAGGGATTTATATACAATTCATCATTTGTTTTGAAAGATGCCAAAAACATCCAAATAATGGGATATAAACACATAATAGCAAAAGCAATTAATATAATATATTTAAAAAACAATATTGTTATTTCCTTTCCTTTTATTTTTTTCATTACAACCCAACTCCTTTTAGTATTATAGCCCATTTCCCATTAGTATTCAATCTGTTCTGATCTAAATAATAAATTGGCAATCACAACCGCTGCAATACAAAGTAAAAACAAAATAACACCAATAGCTGCTGAATACCCGTACTTTAAAGTTCTAAAACCTTGATAATACATATAAGTAGACATAAGTTCTGTAGCATGATTGGGACCACCACCTGTCATTATTGCCACCAGGTCATAATACTTTAAGGAACCTGTGATAATTAAAACAGCATCGATTTTTAAAATGTGTTTTATCAAAGGGAAGGTAACACATGTAAACCGTTTCCAGGCATTTGCCCCGTCAATCCAAGCAGCTTCATATAAGGATTCAGGAATACTTTTCATTGCCGCAATTTGAATTACCATATGATAGCCTACATACATCCACATTACCACAACAATAATGCAAAACATGGCAGTATCTTTATTAGCAAGCCATACCTGTTTCAAATCACCGTGCCCCATCAACTCTAAAAATTTGTTTAATAAACCAAACTCTGAATGATAAACAAATGTCCACATTAAACCAACTGCTACTCCGGAAATAACACAGGGAAGGAAAAATACATTCTGAAAGAAATTTCCTCCTTTGATTTTCTGAAAAAGCATATTGGCAAAAAATAATGCCAAAGGTAAATGTGCTATTAAGGAACCGACTACCATAAACAGGTTATTTTTTAACGCTTTTATAAATGTTGCATCTTGAAACAAATTCTTATAATTAGTAAATCCTACGAAAATCCCCGGGCTCATCAGATTGGTTCTAAACAAACTGATATAAATATTATACCCAATAGGAATAAGCACAAATATTATATAAATAATAAAGGCTGGTAATACGAGCACTAAAATTGCCTTTTTATCGCCGAATATCTTCTCCATAACTATCACCTCATCATGCCTTAAAGAAGGCTATTGCATGGGTCTTTTTGCAATAGCCTTCTTTAAGTTATTTCTTGTCAAATAGTTTTATCGATTTGCATTTTCTTCAGCAAAAGCCTGTAGAGCGTCAAACCTTTCTTGCGGATCCTCGCCAGCAAACACCGCGGTACATGTATTGTTAAATTCTACTCCTTCACCTGCACCAAATACCCTATCCCACCAGGGGGTTAAACCTTTGAATTTTTCCGAAATCGAAATAACTTCACTTACCAATGGAGCTACCTTGCTTTCATCCACTTCGATCTTCGTTGAAGGAAGTCTTCCTGCCTCATAAAGCAATTTCTCCTGAGCCGACGATGATGTATAGTATTTCAGGAATGCCACAGCAGCTTCTTTATTTTTACAATTTTCTGAAATAGCGAAACTAGTATCTACAGAGCCAACATTAATATAATTGTGTTCTGCATTTTTAGCAGGCAATATAAAAGCTCCGACATAATCCTTTATAGGACAATCATCCGAGATAAAAGTTGAAACCTCCCAGCACCCCATAAAATACATCGCTGCTTTTCCATTCATAAACAGAGATCTTGCTTCTTCTGGAGACATACCAATCATGCCATCCTGGAAATAACCTTTCTCTATCATAGCCTGAACTTCTTTCGCTGCTTCAATATGAGCAGGATCGTTCCATTTCCTGGTTCCATCGCAGATACCATTATAGAGTTCTATACCAGCAATACCATTGGTAATCTGCTGTACGAACTGCGCTGGTATCCATGCATCTGATCCACCAAGTGACATTGGGGTTATTCCATTATTTTTTAAAGTCTCACATACATTTAAGAACTCTTCATAAGTAGTAGGGATAGACAGTCCATTATCTTCAAAAATCTGTTTGTTATAGAACATAACACAAAACGTAGTTTGCGTAGGTACCGCATATAACTTACCATCAAAAGTTAAAGGTTCGAGAACTCCCTCCAGGAACCTCGCTTTCCATTCTGAATCCGAATCCATGGCCTCCTGTAAACTATACACTTTCCCTGCTTCAACAAATGGCTTCAAGAAACCTAACTCCCATGTAAAAAAGATATCTTCTACATTATTTGCTGCCATGAGAGTTGTCAATTTGGTCTTATATTGTTCATTTTCATAAAATTCAAATTTCACCTTTACACCATATTCATTGTTTGATGAAAACTCATCCGCTATTCCTTGATAAATTTTTGTATAACTGTCCGCTTCTGTGCCAACGCATATAACCTTCAACTCTTGTGTACTACTATTTGAATCGTTCTTGGTATTTGAGTCTTGTGAAGGAGAGGAAGTATTATTTCCACTACATCCTATTAACCCTACTATCAATAAAGTCGCTAATAACAGCAAACATATCCGTTTTTTTTGCATGTTTTATACCTCCCATTATACATCTAAAACTAAATATTAACTAATCTTTTCCCACTTCGCTAATTTCTCTAACAATATTCGAACATTTACAAACTACCCTATAAAATAAATTTATTTTATACGCTCATAATGATTCTCTCCTTTCTAATACAATTTTCAAGGTCCACCAACCAAAATAAGTATTACTTGACTAGGTAATTTTCTAATAACTTTGGTGTTTCCCCATATATTCAACTAATTTGTATTGAAATGTATAACAACTACGACTAATAGAGCAATAATTTGTACGTTGTTTATTGCAATTTACGTAATTATTATATTATGCATCAATTCTACAAAAAAGGCGTTTATTTTACCAATTTTG
>ENA-UPSA01001579-UPSA01001579.1-bioreactor-metagenome-genome-assembly--contig:-NODE-1579-length-20662-cov-11.222255_pt1 | contig 20662 bp, 14 predicted proteins | sample MGYA00238183_ERZ773288 | MGnify/ENA primary metagenome ERZ773288 (study PRJEB29028, sample SAMN07631243) | bioreactor metagenome | isolation source: Switchgrass digestor | place: USA: Dartmouth... | reverse complement strand
TTTCCTACTAGTTTCAGTTTCCTACTAGTTTCAGTTTCCTACTAGTTTCAGTTTCATAATAGTTTCAACTTCATAATAGTTTCAACTTCATGATAGCTTCAAAATCTAATGTTAGTTTGCCGCATGTAAATTAAAATGGACTGTCGGTTGTGAATTAAAATATAGATTGAAGAGAATAAGAACAGTTTATCTACGCTTTACTGCTTTCCGTGCCGTTTTTTGTGCTGATTTCTGAGCGGCTTTCTGTGCTGCACGTTCGGCTTTGCCTTTTGGTGCCTTCTTTGCATTCTGTTCTTTTTGTGATTTAACTTTGTCAATGATTGAGGTTTTTGACGGTGAAGGTGTTTTTATTCTTTCTCTTCTTGCATCATCTCTAGCTTTTTTAGATTCCATTCTGGTTTCGGCTTCTTTTTTACCAAAGATCTTTTTCAATATGTCCATTATATGAACCTCTTTTATTTCTTTATAATATTATTTCATGTTAATTAACTCATTCCCTAAAACATAAGAAAGATAATAATAAGAAAGATAATAATAAGGAAGATAATAATAAGAAAGATAAATAATAAGAAAGATAATAAGAAAGACTAAATAGTTCCTAAAACGTTTAAAAACCCTTAAAAGCTCTTAAAAACTTTTGAAAAGCTTTTATAAATTTTTAAAACTGGTTAATTCCTCTCAAATCTAAGAATCTTACTGCCATGTAACCTTAAGAGGTTTCCTGCGTGGGATTCCATGTGTTTTGTACTTTGGGTAGCCGAACATCATTGCATAGGCAAATTTTCTTCCAGCGGGCAAGCCGAGTTCTTTCTGGAGAGGCTCATAAAAGGTGGCTGCCGCTGCGACAAAGCCAGCCCAGCACGTTCCAATTCCGAAAGCTGGCGCAGCTATATCAAAATGGGTAAGGGCGATAATGGCATCGACAGGTGCAATCGGGCTTTCCTCTGGGATATGGGCAAAAAGCAGGTGTGGGGCACCCCGGCAGATTACATCATGCCCCTGCTCCCATGCCGAAATAAGTACTGGCACGTAGCTACTCATGGGATTCGGGGTATTTTCCAGGCTCTTCATCCATTCAATGGTTAGTTCGGCGACCTTCCTGACCTTTTCCGGATCATGGATAACCAGCCATTCAACAGGCTGACTGTTGGTTCCTGATGCGGCGTAGCGGGCAATATCGAGCACCTCGAGGATTTTTTCCTTTGGCACGGGCTCTGTAGTATAATGCCGCACAGACCTGCGTTTTTTAAGATAAAATCCTATGTCTTCCGCGGAAATTATACCGGCATCGACTGGCAGGGAAACCTTCTCCTCAGGACGGAGATTCAAAGTGAGAGCCTGGGATGGGCAAAAAGCTTCACAATGCCCGCAGTACATACAGTGGGAAGCGTCTGTCTCCCGCACCTCTGGAAGATGTTCCTCATCAACCGGATCGATAATACCTGATGGGCAAATCTTTACACAAACACCGCATCGTGTGCAACTATTCTCATCTACGATAATTTGAGCCATAGATATCAAAACCTTTAAGAACGACTATTTAGACAGCCAGGACTTATTATTTTCTAAACCGTCCGATCATTTTTGCCTTATGATATTCTTGACCCGTCTGTCCCATTCCGTAGATTCGAAAAGATCCTTCAGTTCTGGAGAATCTTCGATAAAGCAGAAACCCCAGTAAACCGCAGGCAGAAGCTCCCGTTTCCACTGTTCTTTTTTCTTCTTGTCAAGGAACTGGTAAGTTTCCGAAGATGAGAGGCGGCTTACAAAACCTAGCACTTTTACAAGCTCAGGGATGGTTTTGTGAGCCGAACCGAGTTTCAGGCATTTGAGCCTGTGGCTGTCTATCTTCCGGAAGTCGGGCTCAAAGCCCAAAGTTTTTAAGATCCGGTTCTTCTCTTGCAATGAGAGGTGTTCTCCTTCATACTTAAGGGAGTTCAGAGCCTGGAGTTTAAGCAGCCATTCGACTTCACCAAAAACCTTGGGTTTGTGCTGCCTTGAAACGTCTCCAAGCCTGCGGTCTTCATAGGCTTCCCGCTTGAGCTTATTAACATTGGCAGCAAGCTTTGCTAATTCTTCTGCATCCCTGAGTTCTCTGACCCGGAATTTCAGAGCAGCCCGCATGAGTTCTCTTTTTTCTCGTTCAAAAGCCCCGACATCCTTCTCCTCTGTTAGTGCAAGCAAGCGTGAGAAATATTTTGCCCGAATGGAAGTTGGAGGAAGCTTTACAGGGACTTCTTTAATCTTAACACCTTTTCCCTTTCCACGGAGCCCGAGTTCCACCTTCTTAATCTCTATCTTCCCTTCCTCGATCGCCCTGGCTGCATCCCCTTCGGAGAAAAGTTCTTCAAGGCGGATTTCAGGCTGGAGCATCTGAACCTGGTCGACCTTTTCCCCGGAGAAAACACCTTCCCCAAAACGCTGGTAGAGAGAATCAATACTGTCCGAAATCTCAAAGATGCTGCCCTGCTGCTTTCCTGATATGGGGGAAAGCCTTGTCACCCTTCCTACCTGCTGTTCAAAGAGACGCATGCTCAGGGTGGGGCGCAGCAAAATAAGAGTTTCCAGTCCCGGGAAATCAAAACCTTCAATCAGCATGCCGACTGTACACAGTACATAAGGAGGCTTTCCCATCTCCCTGAAAGCTGCAAGAATAGCATTCTGTTCATCCTTGGGCAGCTCGGAACTTATAAAAACGGCGTCCCGGAACTTCCCTTCAGGAGTATAGTTCTTAAAATCTACAGGTAGAACAGGTTCTATATCTTTCTCGAGTTTCTTGGCTGAAATATCCCCATTGAAAATGGAGGAGGTAAGCTTTGCATGGAAAGCGTTAATTTCTTTATCGCCTCCCCCTACGCCATAGACGCGTTTCCTGACAGGGGCGCAAAAGACAAGCGTTTTTGCATGCCTTTGTTTTACCATGGAATCATACACATCTTTTGCAAGCTGGGTTCTTCGGATTACCTTTTTCAATCGGTCGGGAGTGCTGCAATCTAGGAACAGATCCTGTCTATCAAGCTCGCCAAGTCCTTTTTCAAAGTCAAATATCTCAAATATATCTTCCGAGCTCTCGGCAATCGTATATTTAAGGGGTGCAAGTTCATTGTCTAGGATGCACTCAGGAAGGGTTTTTGTGTATATTTCCCTCATGTCCCCTGCAATCTCATCTACGAATTTGACATTCCCGACAACACCCTGGAACGGGGTTGCAGTCATTCCCAGAATTTTTGTCCTTTCCCCAAACTCATTGAGAAAATCATTTCCCCGGTTATTTATGAAATTATGGATCTCATCTACAATAGCAAGATCAGTAAATTTAAGAATCAGGTCTTTGATCTCAGCACTCTGCTTCCCGAGTATAGTTTGCAGAGAGGCAAAAAGTACGAAACCTTCGCCCTTTTTCTGACCAAGGGCTCTCAAAGTAGCAGCAAGCTCTTTTCTGTCCACCCTGCGTTCGGAGTAAAGAAGGGCGCTGTTAGGAAAAAGAGGCTGATTTTTCTTTCTATTGTAATAAGCCTGGCTAAGAAGAGGGTTATTTTTCGAGACAAGGAAAAGCATAAGTTTACCCTCATCATAGTACTTTTTCATTATATGCTTCGAAAGAAAGGTCTTACCCCAGCCTGTAGGGACTTTGATATAGCCTCTCTGATTGGTTTCAAAATATCTCAGAATATCCTCGAAGATTTTCTTTTTATCTTCCCTCAGGGGTTCAAGCTCGACGCTTTCCGTACGTGCTGGAATTTCATTTAAACTTGTCATCAGTACGCTGTCCTTATACTTTTCAATGTAGAAACTTTTTAATGCTTATTCAAAACCAGAAAGTGCCTTACTAAAGGTTTCTGGGAAACTGGTATAGCCATGCAACAGGAAATGCTGCATGTATAAATAAGAAGTAACTCCCCGTAACTTACAAATATTTGGTAAAAATTTCAGTCCAGAAAACTTGAGTCAGAATCATTTTGTCCAGAAGCGAAGAAGAATAACCCTGGAACTGTTTTTATTCAAAAGGAATACCTGTTCACTAATAAGAATTACGCAAATATATATGTTATGCCGAAGAAGCCGGAAAGAAGAAGCAAATAAGGAATTTTGCTTCCTCAATGGTCTCCAGATAACTCTTTTTAGATAATTTATGGAGTTTTAAAGCATTTAGAAGAACTTCGGTCTTAAAGAGAGATACTTTGCAAGCGGCAGTTTCCGGTACGGTTTTCCTGCAATCTCGCCTCTGACCCTCATGTTGAGTTCTTCCGGAGTAATCTGCACTTTTTTCGGCTTATTCTGTTCAGACTCAGCCCGGATGGTTACATTAATGCTGCCTTCCTCGACTTCTTTATCTCCAATTACCACCACGTAAGGAATCCATTCCCTGCCTGCATCCCTGATTTTCTTGCCTACTGACAAGTCGCGGTCGTCAATATCAACCCTGCAGTCCAGTTTTTGTGAAACCTCTTCAGCAAAGGCAATGTGTTTTTCTGAAATTGGCAAAATTCTTACCTGGGTAGGAGAAAGCCAGACAGGCAACATGGGAACCTTTCCTTCTTCAGTTTCCATTGCAGCCTTTTCAAGAAGGGCGTAAATGCAGCGCTCGATTGCTCCGCTGGGGGAGCAGTGAAGCACGATGGGTCGTTCCAGCTTGCCATCCGGATTTACATAGGAAATATCGTACCTCTCTGCGTTTTCAACATCAATCTGAACCGTGGAAAGTGCACTTGCCTTTGCAAGGGCATCTACGAAGTTAAATTCGAACTTGAGCACGAAGTAGAAGAAGCGGGTATCCCACATCTCAACAAGCACGGGTTTATTGACTGTCTTTGCCATATTGACTACAAGCTCTTTATTCGACTCATAAAAGTCTCTGGTAAATCGGATAGCAACCTCGTAATCATTAATATGGATTCCAATGTTTTCAAGCACATCGATACAGAGGTCATACTGCTGCTTAAACTGGTCCACAGCCTGGTCCATATCTGCGCAGAGAGTATGCATATCAGGCATGGTGAAAGCTCGAAGCCTTCTCAAGCCCACAAGTTCTCCCCGCTGTTCCTTCCTGAAACTGTAGCGGGTCATTTCAATCATCCGAAGAGGCAGGTTCCTGTAGGAAATTGTCATGTCGTGACTCATAAGAAACTGCCCGAAACAGGCTGCAAAACGCAGAAACATTTGCCGTTTGTCGGACTCGATGGAATACTGTCTTGCGGGGAACCTGTCAAGATATTTTTTCAGGGTCGGATGGTTCATGTCGTACATGATAGGTGTTTCGACTTCCATTGCCCCGAAACAGGTTGAGACATCAAGCACATAGTTCTCAAGGAGGGATTTTACAAGCCTGCCTTTGGGATAGTAGCGCATATTTCCGGAGTCAGACCCAGGCTCGTAATCTGCAAGCTCAAGTCTCCGCATAAGCTCCACATGGGGAGGAGTACGCTCAACAGCCCTGCTCTTGGAAATTTCGTAGTTTACGAATTGCTGAAGTTTGGGGTAAGGCGTAAGGTCAAAGTTCTCAACTTCATGAAGTTCTCCATCAGGAGTGAGGATACGCCAGTAGGATTTTGCCGTACTTTCGGCTTTGAGAGCTTCGGAAACAACCTCTTCCTTTTCTCCAGTTGCTTCTACCTTGCCTGCCGGTTTTGCAGCCGCCTCAGGGCGGATACTTCTGGAAAGCTCGGAGAGCGGATGCCCTTTACAGCTTATACTGAAAGCCTTATACCAGCCGAAGGGAGCACGTTTAACCTCATACTTACCTGAGAGCGCAGCCTCGACTCCTTTAAGAACCTGTACTGCAGTCTTTGGAGAGGAAAGATCCGAGCTTAAGTGAGCATAAGGATAAAGCATTATACGGTTAGTTTTGACCTGGGCTGCTACCTTCTCGATTTCAGAAACTGTCTTTTCTATGGTCTCTTCAGGATTTGCCTCATCTACACTTTCCACAGCCATAAAAGCGGTAAGCGCTTCCTCAAGCCTGCCGGACTTTAAGGATTCTTCAATTTTTTCAGCAACTGGGGTTTGTTTTTTGGTTTCGTATTCAATATAATCAGAGTGAATGAGCAATAACTGCATTCTACCACCTGTTTTCACAATGAGATTTTATCCCGAATTAACTTCGGTCTGGAATTTTGTACCGAACTGCTTCGGCTCTGAATCAGACAATTAATTTATTCAAGACGGTTTGCAGGATGTACCCGTCAGTAGAGCTCGATACAATGGAGTAAAGAAGAATATATGACAGCCCTAATATCCTTCAACAATATAAAGCAATCCCTTTCGATCGATATTTTCATATCGTATAGACTCTTATGTCTCAGACCTTCTTCGAATTACTTACATAGTCTGATTTTCTGGAAATTACTTCTCTGAGCCAGCACTGCAATGGTGTCCAATGTTTTTAACTTCGAGGTTAGCCTCTACAAGTTCGGGATGGTTCTGTTCCTGATAAACCCTGTAAGCTGCAACCAGAGCTCCCAGAAGAATAGGAGCTGCAAAAAAACCAGCAATTCCTCCGACAAAAGCTCCGCCAAGGAAAGCAAGCATGAGCAGCATAGGATGAATCCGCGATTTCAGGCTGGTCAGGTAAGGCCTTAGGATGAGTTCCGGAGGACCGTAGATTATGATGGTGGAGACCAAAAAGAAAGTCGCTGCACTCTCAAATCCGAGCTCAAGGTACCTCATTAAAGCAAGAGGTATAAGTATCATATATCCGGCAAAAAGAGGAACTATCGAAGCTATGAAGACCAGGGTTGCAAGGGCAAGTACATGGGAAAACCCAAATGCGTAGAAAACAAAAACCGAGGTCACACTTACTATCAGGGCAGAGTAAGCATTGCCAACGAAAATTCCCTTAAGGATCATATCAAGATGACTTGCGTAACGGTTTACTATTTCCTTGTATTCTTTCGGTACCACGCCAAGAAAAGCGCAGTAAAGCCGATCTCCATCTGCAAGTATAAAATAGCAGAAAATGATCGAAATTATAAAATTGATGACAAAAAGTCCGATGCTCTGTGCATATGAAAGAAGCCCTATGCTGCCCACCGTAGGGAGCAGTGAGGTAAAGAGATCCCAGATAGTAGTATTAATTCTTATCAATATCTCTCTCGGAATATTCAGGGAATTTACAAAATTTAGGATTGCTGCCGCAACCGCTGTCTGATGCTCAATAACCCAGGAGATCTGGTTAAGAATCTCAACAATGCCTGCCCCAATAATGAATACTATAGGAATGAATATGCACAGGCTGGCTATGAGAGCCCCGACTTTTCTATGCTTTCTGAATTTTATCTGGATAGGTCTGGCAATGTAAGCAAAGACTATGCCCAATACGATTCCATCTGCGAGGGGCAGCAAGATTAGAATAGCAAAGTATAGAAGCAGGGCTACTGCCAGGGCTGCTCCAATTTTCCATTTACTGGCGATTAACTGGCTTACTCCATCCGGGGTTTGATTGAATCTCATTCTTCAATTCCTTATATAGATAAATAATAACAGTTTAGCAAATTTAAATTTAACTGGTAGAATCAAGTCAAATATATATCGCAAGTAATAAAAATATAAATACTTAAGCTAATTCGAGAATGTAATATCTAAATATAATTAGAAACTATTTAAAAATATCATAGCGATGGAAAATCCGAACTTTTAATTTTTCATATCTTTAACCTTTGATCCAGGTCAGGTACGAGTTTATCAAAGTATCGGGTAACCACACAGGATTCCGTACATTTTCCGCACCTGATACAGGCTTCGCTTACGTGTGGGATTTTTCCTTCGAGAGACACTGCTCCAACTGGACAGGCTTTTACACAGATTCCGCAGCCGGTACAGCGGGAAAGCCTTACAAACTGTCTTGCAGTTTCCTTAAAAAGCGAAACCGCCTTTTCCTTTGTTTCCGAACTTGCAAGCAGGTTTCCGTTCGAAAAAAATTTTACAGTTCCGGTTCTGGTTTTAATAAGCAGCATCCCCAGGTCTTCGGCATAAACCGTGTTCCCAAGCACGTTGACGAAACCTGCGGCTTCTTTTTCCCTTATGCCTTTTACTCCTGCTTCTATGGAATAACCGCCTGCACGACAGGGAGAAATTCCTCCCACGACTTCAATTTCAAAGTTTTCAGTGTTTTCTCCGGGCAGGACTGAGATTCCGAGCTCTTCAGCCAGCCTGAGCATTTTAGGCGGTAGTTCTTTCCAGCGCCAGAATCCATGTTCTACGAACTTTTCGGAAAGTCCCCGTTCTTTAGCCCATTTCAACAGGAAAGCGTTCCACTTTGCGTACATTTCAGGGTGCAGTTCTTTTACCATGGCATATTCCGCAGCAAGGGCAGATGGACAGAGCCAGCAGCCTACTCTTTCGAAGCCGAGGTCATAGAGAGGATTGTAGGAAAGCCCTCTCCAGTGGATATAGAGCCAAACCTCAATTGCCTTCCAGTCCCTGATAGGGAAAATATTGAGCTGGGCAGGGACAAAGGGATTGGTCTCGCTTGCTGCAATCCTTGCCCTTGAGAATGATTCGTGTTTTCGCTTACCGTCAATTGTCAGATAAGTCACATCACCGGAGCTTTTTAGAGAGAAATTCTCTTTCCCTGCATCAATAATGTCGCCTGCTGATGCCAGTTTGCAGACCTTGCAGCACCAGCGGAAGTCTTTTGCAGGTGGTCCGAATTTTCCTACCTGATCCCAGAAAGCGGAACCCGCGTTAGCTTCATTTAGAAGAATTCCTTTTTCCCGGCAAAAACTTCGTACAAATTCGACTGTTTCCGGAAATTCAATACCTGTGTTCAGGAAGAAAGCTTTAAGTTCTCTCTGCTTGAGAGATGCACGAGCTAGATCAAGTGCTACAAGGCTGTCTTTTCCGCCGCTGAAAGATACATAGACAGGCAGGTTTCGGTATTCTTTCCTGGAGATAATCCCGCGGATAGTGTTGATCGCATTTTTTCCAAGCACCTGGAGGTGCTTTTTATTGGCTTCTATGCATGCATCTAGATCCGGGGTTTCAGGATGAAGCGTGATCTCGCTGCCGTCAATCTTCTTTATCCTGAGAATTTTTGTCCCGGCTCCGGTTGAAGATTCCAGTTTATTCCTGTTCTTGGTTTCAGGCAGGGTTGTGTAATCCGAAAAGTCATTTCCATCGATTAAAGAAACCCCGTATCCTGTCAGGCTACCTGCGGTAATAAGGACGAAATCCCCTGCTTTTATATTGCTGTCAAAGGCTTCAATAGATTCCGAGGATACGCTTTTTCCACTAAGATGCCTGTTTGTTTTCTTAAGTTCTACTTTCCTGCCTTCAGCGTGTTTCAGGAGAATTTTTGTTCCCTGCAGGGTAGGTTCAAAGCTGTAATCCATTTTCGAGAGGTCAAACCTGAGAATTCCAAACACAAAGCCATCTACGATCACTTCATCGGTTTTATCCTCACCAGGGATCTTGTTAAGGAGAATTAGCCTCTTTCCCAGGGGATTGCAGCCAAAGGCTAAATAAAGCTCCCTATCCAGGACTTCCCTCTCATAAGGAGAACAAAAACGGACATCTGCAGGCTGTGAGAGCTGAAGGCTTTTCCCCCTACCTCCACATCTTCCACATTCCTCACCTATCAGGGGCAGGTTGCATTTTTTACACCAGAAAATCTGATCGTCTTCATACTCGAAACGATGGGAGCTCTTTTTCTGGTTAGCTATATCCGGACTTTTCTCAGAGCCACGGCTCTTGCTGAAAGCTTGCTTCCTCTCCGAAGCTCCTCTTTTAAAACCTGTTGACTTGTTTTCTGATTTGCCCTTCGGGGTTTGAGAACTCTTTTTATCAGGACTTCGAGAGGCTTTTTTGTCCGGATATCGAGAAACCTTATTACCTGAATTTCGAGATATTTTATTATCTGAAATCTGAAAACCTTTTCTATCCTGATTATTTCTCTCTGGTTCCAGCGAACCCGAAGCCTGGAATTTTTCTTTTTTCTGCTGCATAGAAACCCTGATTATTAGTTCGAGGAAATCGTTAAGTATTTGATTTTAGTTTATAGTTCAGTTTCACAAGGAATGCGTTTATCAATATATTAAAATTGTGAAGTTGAAAAACTCTATCTAAAATTTCGCCTGGAACATGTTGCGGTATAAAGGGACAAAGACAGGCGAACTTAAAAACTCAATAAAGAATCACCTGATTAATAATGAGAATCTCATCGAAAATCGTTATCTAAACGATAAAGGGTTATGCCGATAATTAAAATCCTGATCAGTAAAATTTACTTCTTCAGTACAAATATAACTTTATCTATATATTAAACTATTGATTTTAATTATACTTATGAATTATGGATATATTAAGCTTCCTGTTATGGCAAGGCTTACTCTCAAAGGTAATGTGTTATGAATTATGATGTTATTGTGGTCGGAGCCGGGCCTGTGGGATCCACTGCAGCTCGCTATGCAGCCCTGAACGGGGCAAAGGTTCTGCTGCTCGAAGAACATGCTTCCATAGGGTCGCCCGTTAGCTGTACCGGGCTTTTGAGCACCAGAGCGGTTGCAGAATGCGAACTCAAGCCTTCTGACGAGTTTGTGCTCAATTCCGTACGCGGGGCGATGGTGTACGCTCCTGACGGGCAGTGCCTGCCGATCGATGGAAAGCAAACAAAGGCATATGTGGTGTCGCGGAAAAACTTTGACCGCGCCCTTGCAGTGATGGCTGTGGAAGAAGGCGTAGAACTTTCACTCAGGACAAGGGCAGTGGGACTTGAGAAAACCAGTCCAGAGACCGGTAAGGGAGGAAATGAAGGCTCTCAGGTAAAACTAAGAGTAATCAGGAACGGAAAGCCAGAGACTATATGCACATCTGTCGTCATAGGGGCTGACGGCGTAAAAAGCCAGATAGCCAGCTATGTAGGGCTTAAAAAACCTGCCCGTGTGCTTCCGGGAATCCAGATTGAAGCTTCATATGTTTCTGACGACATCGATTTTGTGGAACTTTTCCCTGGCTCTTCTGCTCCCGGTTTTTTTGCCTGGACCGTACCTGTTAACGAAAAAATCTCAAGAATCGGGCTTGCCCTTGAACCCGGACTTGCCTGGAAAAACGGTCAGGAAGAAAATTCTCCCCTCGTTTACCTTGAGAAATTCCTCAGCTCCAATCCTCACGTAAAATCAAGATACTCAGGGGGCATGCTTGATTTTGTAGTCGGAGGAATCCCTATAGGTCCCCCAGAAAGAACAGTTACGGACGGGATTCTGCTTGCAGGTGATGCGGCAGGACAGACTAAACCGACTTCAGGAGGTGGAGTTTATACCGGAGCTTATGCAGCAAAAATCGCTGGAAAGGTTGCAGCTAAGGCTGCGCTTGAGGGGGATACATCGGCAGGGCGGCTCTCGGAATATGATGAGCTCTGGCGAAAGGCTCTTGGAAGAGAGCTTGAGATAGGCATGAAAATCCATGACTACATGGGAAAGCTGGAAGACAGACAGTTAAACGACCTTATAGGTTCGCTAAATACCCCTTCTATACTCAACACCATTACTGAATACGGCGATATGGATCATCCTTCTGTCCTTGTGAGAAAGCTAATGTTTTCAGGAAATTCCTTTAGACTTATGAAAGCTTTTGGGGCGTTCTTAAGAACCCTTTTTTAAATGCTGTTTTCTAATGGATTTAGTGAGTGTAAAGGGCAGGCTTCCAGCAGATATTTAAGCTCTGGAAACCCATTATTTAAAGGGGGAAGAACTATGGGTTCTCGTCGTTCCAAGCTTCTTGAAGATGTTAAGCAGCATCTGTGCACATGTGCAGAGGGTCTTAAGCTCACGCCTGAGATGGAAGCATTCCTGGAAATGCCTATGAGAGAACTCTATGTTTCCCTGCCAGTCCACATGGATGACGGTTCTATAAAGGTCTTTAGAGGCTTTCGGGTGCAGTACAATGAGGCTCTGGGTCCCACGAAAGGAGGCGTACGTTTTCATCCAGAGGATACCATAGAGACAACGAGAGCCCTTGCAGCCCTTATGACATGGAAATGTGCCCTTCATAAGCTGCCTCTGGGAGGGGCAAAAGGTGGGGTTATTTGCAACCCAAAAGAACTCTCACATAGGGAAATCGAGCGTCTGAGCAGGGCATATATCCGCGGAATTTACCAGATAATAGGTCCTGACAGGGATATTCCTGCCCCTGATGTTTATACAAATCCACAAGTCATGGCCTGGATGATGGATGAGTACTCAAAACTGGCAGGTAAGAACGTATTTGGTGCCATTACAGGCAAGCCGACAATCCTGGGAGGTTCGGCAGGCAGGTACGATGCCACAGCACGAGGCGGCTTATATACAGTCCGGGAAGCCGCAAAAAAACTTGGAATAAACCTGAAAACCGCAAGGGTTGCAGTCCATGGGTTCGGAAATGTGGGGTATCATGCTGCTTACCTGGCAAAGAAGATGTTCGGCTGTAAAGTCGTGGCTGTAAGCGACAGCAAAGGTGCGATCTTCTCAGCTGACGGGCTTGACCCTGAGGATGTTTCAGGGCATAAGCATTCAACTGGTTCGGTACTGAACTACCCGGGAGCAAAAACCCTTACCAATGAGGAATTGCTTGAGCTGGATGTCGAGATCTTGATTCCAGCTTCGCTTGAGAATGTTATAACCAAAGAGAATGCAGGAAAGGTCAAAGCCAGGATTCTTGCCGAGATGGCTAACGGCCCAACCACTATAGAAGGAGAAGCGATCCTCAATTCTAAAGGGGTTCACATCATCCCAGATATCCTCTGTAACGGAGGTGGAGTCATTGTTTCATATTTTGAGATGGTGCAGAACTATTCAGGCATGCAATGGGGAGAAGAAGAGATCAGGAGCCGTCTTGAGAGAAAGATGAAAGAAGCGTATCATTCTGTGTACAACTTTGCATCAAAAAACAATGTCACGATGCGGCAGGCTGCATATACCCTTGCTGTCGGTAGGGTGGTTGAAGCAATGCAGCTCAGGGGCTGGATATGAAAACTGAAAATATTAACAAAGAAGGTCCTAAATTAAGTGGATTTAACATGAATGGCAGAAACATAAAAATTTTGAAGCTAACTGAAGCCTATCAGTGATTTATCAAAAAGGGTGGTTCGAATGTACAGATGCAGCACCTGCGGATATCTCTACAATCCCAATCGCGGGGATTCCTCACAATCTATCCCTCCCAATACACCTTTTCAAAACCTCCCAAAATCATGGAAATGCCCCAGATGTGGAGCTCCCAAAGAAAAATTTAAAGAAGTCTGACAAAGGAAACCTGACACGATCTGTTAGATAAAATCATTGCGCTGCACCCTTTTACGAAAAGTCTTGACCGCAAACTTTTTAGAAAAAAGTTTGATCACAAGCCTTTTTAAAAAAGGCTTGAGCGAAAACAATGCTTTAACCAAAACAGCGTGGTCGGCGTAGTTAAGCGGCGCAACAGTTGTGCTTGAGCGTAAACTTTCTTCAAAAGGCTTGTGATCCAAACTTTATCCTAAGAAGTTTATAGGCTAGATTTTTTCAAGCTTCTTCTGCGTTTATCCTGTTTCTTTCAAGGTTCAGGATTCTTCTGATGATTAATTTTTTAGATCCGATCCCGATATCTTCATTTTCAGGGTAATTCTCCTTTACGTACTCATAAAGCTCATTTACGCTCATCTCATCAAGTTTTCTCTTGAGTAGATTAAGATCCTTCACAAAAAACACCTTCCTTGCATTTCAGGTTTTAATCCTGATCTCAATACTAGTTTTTATAATATTTGGATACACGTATGCCAATATTTTAATTTGAACATTTTTATTCAATTGTTTATATTGAACGTTTTATTTGTATACCCAAAAGTCGAAAATCCTTAAGAAGCAATCTTAGAATTCGCCGGAGTTGGCAAATTCCTCAATTTCAGGGTTTTTATTAATATATGCGGCTAATTATTCAGAAAGACAGAAATACACTGAAAAACTTATATAATTTATTTCGGATAAATTAACAGAATGTTAATATGTTAAAAGAATTTAATGATAACAGCTAACTAATGCTTAAAAAATTGACCTGAGTTCAGAACTCGAGCATAAATAATCTGTAAGCTTGAAAAGCAGCCTACTAAAAACGAAGAGGTAAGGATAGGATGGGGGCTCTGGAATAAATCGGAAAGATAGTATGGGTGCGGAAACTGAAGAAAACTGGATGAAATATTTTTTTATAAATAGCCCTGATCCTATTCTGAGAGTAGGAAAAGACGGAAGAATTCTTTATTCAAATAAGGCAGGAAAAATTTTACTTGAAACTCTTAAAAGCCAGGTTGGAGAAATAGCTCCTGCTGAAATTTTGAAGGCTGCCCGCCAGGTAGCACTTCGACAGACACCTGCACAAACTGAATTAAAAGCAGGCGAAAGAACTTATTCAATTACCCTTACTCCCATATTTCCCTGCGAAGGCACGATTATCTCAGCAACTGAGATTACTTCCCTTAAAAAAGCTGAAGAGGGAGCACTTTTAAGAAAAAGAGAACATGCAGTGCTTTCCAGAATTTACGAGCTTTCTCTCTCAATCCCCGATTTTCAAGCTCTGCTCAATCAGGTTCTGCCTCTAGTTTCAGATGCACTTGGCGTAGAATACTGCGGCGTCCTGAAACTCCTGCCTGATGGGAATTTTTTGTTTGAGGCAGGAGTTGGCTGGAACTCGAAAAATATAGGCAAGATAATTAAAAGAGACTCAGCCTCACGCGCAGGCTATACCGTACTCTCGAGCCAGCCTATCCTGCTAGAAGAACTGGATAGAAAAAATTCCATCAGGACAATGGGCCTTGAAGAAAACCAGGGCATAATTAGCGGGATAAGTGTGCTCATAGGAAGCATTGAAAAACCCTATGGGGTGTTGACAGCACACAGCATGAGGAAAGAGAAATTTACTGAAGAAGATGCTCGTTTCATAAAAGCGGTTGTAGTAATCCTCTCTTTTACAATTCAACAGAGAGAGACGGAAATCGCACTCAGAGACAAGGTATATTTCCTGGAAACATTGCTGGATACTATTCCGGCTCCTGTATTTTACAAGAACCGTGAGGGTGTTTATGAGGGCTGCAATGAGCTCTTTGCAAATATAATACTCGGGAGTTCAAAAGAAAAAGTGATCGGGCACACCATAGATGAGCTTTTTGATTCAATTCCTCCAGAATTCGGAGAGGTTTATAAGCAAATGGACAGACAGCTGTTCCAGAAAGGAGGAAGCCAGGTTTACGAGTCTAAAGTAATGTGCTCTGATGGGCTCAAAAGGGACTTTATTTTCAATAAAGCCGTGTACAAAAGCTCCTGCGGGAATATAGAAGGGATTATAGGAGTTATGCTTGATATCACAGGGCGAAAGAAAATGGAAGAGAGGCTGCGAAAAAGTGAAGAGCGATACCGCATTATTGCAGAACAAACAGGGCAGCTGATATATGATATTGACCTGAGAAACGGTCATGTTGAATGGGCAGGGGCAATAACTGAACTTACAGGCTACAGTAATAAAGAAATTCAGAACCTGGATTTTTACGGCTGGCTTGATCACATTCACCCTGAAGATTACAGAAGAGTTCAGCAATCATTGAAGAACTGCTGGAATACAGGCGGAAAAATTAATGAAGAATTCAGGTTCAAGCGGAAGGATGGAAGCTATTTTTATGTGAGAAATAAAGGGGTGTATTTGAGAGATGAAGATGGCTGTATATGCCGGGTTCTTGGGGTAATGGAAGACGTTACCGAGATTAAGAAGTCTTCAGAGAAATTGAAGGAAAGCGAAGAACTTTACAGGTCGTTCCTGCAAAATTTCAAAGGAATCTCTTTTAAGCTTGACAGGAACTTCAATCCTCTTTTTCTTGAGGGAGCTGTTGAAGAAATAACCGGGTATACGGAGAAAGATCTTTTTTCAGGCAAAATAGGATTCTTTGACCTTGTTGTCCAGGAAGACGTGCCGTTTCTCAAACGGAGTCGGGAAAAAATGATTTCTTCCCCGAACTCCATTATGGAGTACGAGTACAGGATCAGGCGGAAAGATGGAAACGTAAGATGGGTTCATGAGCTAATTCACAATGTCTGCGACGCCTCTGGAGAGACCATCTTTATCCAGGGGTATGCCTATGACATTACTCAGAGAAAAAAAGCCGAGGAAACCCTTGAAAAGGCAGAAAAAATAGGTATGAGAGAAATTCATCACCGGATCAAGAATAACCTTCAGATAGTTTCATCCCTTCTCAGTCTTCAGGCTGAAAAGTTCGAGGACAAAAAGGTTATTGAAGCCTTCAGGGAAAGTGAGAACCGTGTAGTTTCTATGTCCATAATCCATGAAGAGCTCTACAAATCAGAGGACGCGGCAAGCGTTGATTTTGCAGCATACCTCAGAAAATTGACTTCGGACATCCTTCACTCTTACAGGATAGGAAATGAAAAAATAAGGCTTATTCTCGAGGTTGAGAATACACCTCTTGGAATCGATACAGCAATTCCCCTGGGAATTGTGATTAATGAACTTTTCTCAAACTCTCTTAAATATGCATTTCCTAAAGGTACAGAAGGAAAGATCAGGATTTCCCTTTCCCGAGATGAACCTGAAAGGGGAAAGACAGGAGACGCTGAGGGAAAGAAACCTCCAGAGGAGCCTTCAAGGTTTACCCTCACCTATTCTGACAATGGAGCTCGTTTTCCGGAATATATCGATTTCAAGAAGCCCAAGACTTTGGGCTTGCAGCTTGTAAACGCCCTGGTTGATCAGATTAACGGAACAATAGAGCTCGAAAGAGGAAACGAGACAAAATTCACGATCAGGTTTGAAGATCGGGGATCAGCTTCAAAAATGTAAAAACGGCTGTATAAATGTAAAAGGAGCTGTATCTTCCCACCCGGTTAGCCCCACTTTCAAAACATGAAATATAGACAGTTTTCTTAACCAGACTGTCTTTCCACTTAATCCTGAGAGCAAATTTTTTGCATGAATGGGTCTTTTTAATTCAGAATCTTTTTGTCATATAAGCTTAAAAATACTGTCCTTGTACCCCAAAGGTACAGTAGAAGCAAATCACACAGGCTTCTATTAAGAACTCATCTGAAACTTGACATTTTAAATTTGATATAAATGGTATATACGATTGGTATATCAATGGTATATGACTGGCATATGACTGGTATACGAGCAGCATATGACCAATATTTATGACAATAAGAAAAAATAAAAGAATTGATACATAGAGCGAGGATAGGCGAATTGTGAATGCTAATAGGAATTGATGTCGGAGGCACTACTACGGATGCAGTGCTTATCCGGAATGGAGAAGTATGCAGTACTGCCAAGGTTCCCACTGAACCAGGGAGACTTCTGAATTCTCTGCTTGAAGCCTTTGATGCGGTCAGCAGAGGTGTTCCTCCTGAGCAGCTGGAAAGGGTTGTATTTAGTACGACGGTGATAACAAATCTAATTGCTGAAGGCAAAACTGATCGTGTAGCCCTGGTGCTGATTCCGGGACCGGGTGTTAATCCGAAAAGTTACAGCTTCCCTGACAGCTTTTATCTTAAAGGAGCTATGGATTACAGGGGAAGGGAAATCCAGCCTCTCGATGAGGCTGAAATCAGGAAAACCGTGGAATTGATCCGGGAATCAGGATTTACAAGAGCAGCCATTATAAGCAAATTTGGGCAAAGAAACCCTTCCCATGAACTGATGATAGAAAAAATCTTCAGGGAAATCTATCCCGGCTGCAAACTGGAACTCGGGCATAAGGTTTCAGGAAAACTGAATTTCCCGAGAAGGGTAGCTACTACCATGCTCACTTCTGCCACCAGGGAGTACTATCAGGAGTTTGTCGAGAAGATCATGAAAGCTCTTGAGGAGAGAAGAATTCGGGCTCCCGTATTTATCCTGAAAGCTGATGGAGGGACTCTCCCGGTTGAAAAATCAATAGAATTCCCTGTAGAAACTATATTTTCGGGTCCTGCAGCGAGTACGATTGGAGCTCTTGCCCTTACCCCGCAGGATCAGACTTCAGTTGTAGTGGACATAGGAGGGACTACGACAGATCTTGCACTAATTCTTTCAGGCAAGCCGCTTCTGGCTTCTAAAGGCGCAAAACTCGGAGGTTTCCTCACACACGTTCGGGCTTTTGCTGTCCGTTCAATAGCTGTAGGAGGAGACAGCGTCGTAAGGGTAAGGGAGTCGGATACAGGTGAAAAAATATTAACGATTGGTCCTGACAGGGCAGGTCCTGCTTGCTGCATGGGAGGAGAAGAGACCACCCCGACTGATGCTCTGAACGTACTTGGGCTTATCAATGTAGGAAACCCCGAACTTTCAAGCAAAGCTATTAAAGCCACAGCTTCTGAACTGGGAAAATCCGAAGCTGAAACTGCAGCTCTGATAGTGGATAAAGCTGCACAGATGATTGCTGATGCAGTCAATGAGATGTTTCTTGAGTGGGAACAGGAGCCTGCCTACAGGGTATGGGAAGTCCTGCAGGAGAAAAAGGCGAGACCTGAGAACGTGGTTGGAATAGGAGGAGGAGCAAAAGGTCTCATTGCCGGGATTGCGAAAAAACTCTCTGCCAAACCTGTCACCCCAGAGTATGCTGAAGTAGGAAATGCGATAGGGGCAGCTATTGCAAGGCCCACGCTTACCATAAACCTGCACATTGATACTGAGCAGCAGATATATTCAGTAGCTGAGGAAGGGGAGATAGTCAGTCTGAGTGCAGCAAACCTTGGGAATTTCAATAAAATACACCTCGAAGAAGCTGAAGCCTTTGCTGCACAGCTCCTTAGGAAACGTGCAGAAGAATTTGGAATTTCCGAGTATGCGGATGAAGCCGAGATTGTTAATAGTGAAGTTTTCAATGTCGTCAAGGGCTGGTATACCACAGGGCGGCTTTTTGACGTGAGTATGCAGATTCCTGCGGGCTTAATCCCGGGATGGAAAAGGAGGGAAAAAGCATGAAACTGGGGCTTGGAAAAATCAGGGATGTACTGAAAACTGGCTCTGGCGCAGGTATGCAGCAAGAGAAAAAAGAGCATGCAGAAGGAAGAAGCAAGGCAGAGAAAGAAGAAACCCGGATAATAGAGAGTGAAGAAAATAAGCCTGAGACAAATGAGGGAAATTTAATGGAATCCAAAAAGACAGGACAGGAGACAAAACAAGAATCTCTATCCCCGGCAGACCGTTCCAGAGCCAAAAAGACAGGTCTGGTTTTCTTCCCGGCTTTTGACTGGGCTATTTCGCCGACCCATCCGGAAAGAGAAGAACGCCTCCTCTATACCAGGGACCAGATCTTTGAAGAAGGCCTGATGGATCTGCCGGAAATAGCCGAATATAAACCCCGTCTTGCTGAGTACAGGGATATAGCCAGAGTCCACTTCTGTGTGCCTGACATAAAAACCCAGGCTACAGTTCCCCATCTTATCGCAGCAGGGAGCTGCCTTGTGCTCGGGGATGCCTTGATGAGAGGGGAAGTTAAGAATGCTTTTGCGCTTGTCCGCCCACCCGGTCACCATGCAATGACAGTAGCACACGGAAACAGAGGGTTCTGCAATATAAATAACGAAGCTATTCTTGTAGAATACCTGAGAAAAAAATATGGAATCCGCAAGATTGCAATCGTGGATACTGATGTGCATCACGGGGATGGAACTCAGGAAATCTTCTATAATGATCCGGATGTGCTTTTTATTTCTTTCCACCAGGACGGAAGGACTCTTTACCCCGGATCGGGCTTCATAAGCGAGCTTGGGGGTCCAAAAGCGCGTGGCATGACAATTAATATTCCCCTGCCGCCTGGAACCCCTGATGAGGGCATACTTTATGTGCTCGATTCTCTCGTACTTCCCATTATAAAAGATTTCAAGCCTGAACTGGTTCTGAACTCTGCTGGACAGGATAACCATTATACCGATCCACTTGCGAATATGCGCTTTTCCGCACAGGGATATGCAAAATTGAATGAGAAACTTGCCCCTGATATGGCTGTGCTTGAGGGCGGCTACGCAATCCAGACGGCACTGCCTTATGTAAACACAGGCATAATCCTTGCAATGGCAGGGCTTGATTATTCCTGCGTAAGGGAACCTGACTTCAAGCCAGGGATGTTTGTCCAGGCCTCAAGGGATAGAAAGATACTGGAAGAGACCGTTGCAGCCCAGCTCGAAAACTGGAAAAACCGGGACAGGCTTGTAGAAGCCGAAGTAGCAAAATACGGAGAATTCTACAGCCGGAGAAAGCAGATCTTTTACGACACAGATATGATTCAGGAGTTCCAGGAAGAAAGAATCCGGATGTGCCCTGACTGCCAGGGCTACAAGACCATAGATTCCCACGCTCACAGGAGCGTATACGATACCAGGATTTTTGGGGTCTCGGTTCCGATTTATGCCTGTGAGAACTGCCAGGCTGAAGCCAGGGAAGAGTACAGAAAAAGGCTTGATGATATGAAATATGACCAGATCTACCTGCAGGATAAAAAAGGGGATGAATACAGGGCATATAATACGAGAACAAAGCAAGAAACGGTTTATTGAGATGGGGAAAGAATTTGTTAAGCAGGAATAAATTTATTAAATGTTATAAGGTTTTTTCTTTTCATCCTGCTTATTTCCCTTTGTTTTTTCTAGCCCTTTAATTTTGTAATCTCTTATTTTTCTGTAATCTCTATTTTTCTGTAATCTCTATTTTTCTGTAATCTCTATTTTTCTGTAATCTC
>ENA-UPSA01001559-UPSA01001559.1-bioreactor-metagenome-genome-assembly--contig:-NODE-1559-length-20894-cov-7.641202_pt1 | contig 20894 bp, 11 predicted proteins | sample MGYA00238183_ERZ773288 | MGnify/ENA primary metagenome ERZ773288 (study PRJEB29028, sample SAMN07631243) | bioreactor metagenome | isolation source: Switchgrass digestor | place: USA: Dartmouth... | reverse complement strand
TCGTGGGCCTATTTATTTCTTTATTTGTGTTTCATTTAATTTTACAACTCGCCCTCAGATCCAGGTACATATTTTTTGCATTTTCACAATTTTCATTCTGAAAACTTGACAATATTAGAAAACAACATTATAATCGAAGAAAGAGAGGGTTGAACGTTATACTTAAAAATCGTACTAATTGGAGGTTTGGAAATGAAAAGAATTCTGGCACTTTCACTTGCACTTCTCTTATGCATGGTTCTGTTTCTAGGCGGCTGTTCCAACGACACCCCGACAGACGTACCGGCGGAGCCGACCAAGGGAACGAATCAGACGGCCGCTCCCACTGCTCCGTCCGGCAGTGACGACGAGCCCGACTCACTTATCAAGCTTCCTATCGTCGATACCACTGCGACCTTCCAGATCTGGGCTTACAACCAGGCAGCCAACTACGGCGTAATGGACTTCAATGATTTGGAAGCATGGCAGGAGCTTGAGCGCAGGACAAACGTGCACATCGACTGGATACTTCCTCCCGCGGCAGACCTGACGACTTCGTTGAACCTGACTCTTAATTCCGACCAGCTCCCGGACAGTTTCATGTTGTATTACAGCATGCTCCCTGGCGGACTTGACAAGGCCATCGAAGACAATTACATCACGGACATAACCGATCTCGTCAACGAGTACTGCCCGAATTATCTTGCACAGATAAGCATGGAGGACCTGGCAAAGGGTTCACGTACCGACAGCGGCGCGATCCCCGGCTTCTTCGGCATAAAACGTACCGTGCAACCCAACTGGGCAGGTCCCATCGCGCGTAAAGATATAATGGACGAACTGGGAATCGACACCCCGTACACGCTCGACGATTATCATGAAATGCTCGTCGCTTTCAGGGATTACGGCGTTGAGTGTCCTACCACCATCACCAACACAGGACTTGAAGGCTACCTGATGGCTGCGTTCGACCTGCCTTCCGGATACTGGTACCAGGTGAACAATGTAGTACATTTCGCTCCCATCGAAGACAGCTTCCTTGAATACGTAACACTGATGCGCGACTGGTATAATGAGGGGCTTATCGACCGCGACTTCTACACTCTGTCCGGCTATGACGCAAAGAACTTCAACACGGCTTATACCCTTACCGGCAAAATAGCCTTGTTCAACACTACATATCAGAACATCCACGCATATATGGTCCAGGCGGCTGAAGGCGGAGACGCCGAGTATGAGCTTGTCGCTGTTCCCTTCCCGGTCAAGAACCTCGGTGACAAGCGCCATATAGGCAGCACGAGCCAGGAGCGCTGGCAGAGCAATATCGGAACCATCAGCCCGACTTGCGGAGATCCTGTCACACTCGCCAAGTGGTATGACTACCTGTTCAGCGATGAGGGTTGGATACTTTCCTCCTACGGTACAGGTACAGCTTTCACTTATGACGAGACCGGACATCCGAGGGGCAATGAGCTCATTTACAACAACCCGGACGGGCTCACTCCTTACCAGGCCATGAATATTTACTCCATGACGCCTGACATCCCGACCCTGTACGACTGGGAACGCGAGCTGCTGGTCACCCTGAATGACAACGCACTTGCCGCTTTCGACATCTGGATGCAGAACGACGACAACGCCTATGCAATGCCCTCCATGATATTCCCGACCGTTGAGGAGAGCAGCCGCTTCGCTGCGATAATGGGCGACGTCCAGACCTATATCACCGAGATGGTCGTCAAGTTCATCACGGGCATCGAACCCCTCTCCAAGTTTGAAGAGTTCCGTCAGAACATTTATAACCTGGGTGTAGAGGAAGCCATAGCTATAAAACAGGCCGGACTTGATCGCTACAATGCCCGCTGACGGCCGGGGATCCTTGGATCACTCCCGTAAATCAAAATAATTCTAGGAGATGTCACTATGGCAAGAAAATTTCATTGCGGCCCAATCATAGAATCAAATGCGGGAAAAATAAGGGGATTTGAGCTTGACGGAGTATACCACTTTTACGGCATCAAGTACGCGGAAGCCAAGCGCTGGCAGCAACCGACCCCGGTAGAACCCTGGCAGGGAGTAAAGGATGCGCTGGATTACGGTTACGTCAGCCCGTTGCTTACACCCAACTCCCCGCGTATGGATCTGTTCATACCTCACCGTTTCTGGCCTGAAAGTGAAGACTGTCTGAACCTGAACGTTTGGACGAATACCACAGACAGGAATGCCAAAAAGCCGGTCATGGTATGGTTCCATGGCGGCGGGTATGCGGCAGGCTCCAGCATTGAGATGGTCGCTTATGACGGCGTTAACCTTGTCGTACATGGCGATGTCGTCGTTGTCACCGTCAACCACCGTCTGAACATTTTCGGTTACTTTGACCTGTCATCATACGGTGACAAGTACTGGAACTCGGGCAATGCAGGTAATGCAGATCTCGTCGCGGCACTTCAATGGGTGCACGACAACATCGAAGCATTCGGCGGAGATCCGGAAAACGTAACTATTTTCGGACAGTCGGGCGGAGGCGGAAAAGTCATCAACATGTATATGACCCCTGCTGCTGACAAGCTGTTTGCCCGCGGGATCATGATGTCCGGCGGCGCAGGTGCTCCCTGGAAGATCGAGCGTCACGACAGGGATATAGCGGAAATGCTCATAAGGCAACTCGATGTAAAGAGCATCGAGGACCTTGAGGCATGTCCGACCGAGGATTTGATTTACGCGTTCCGCAAGATCTCACCCGAACTGAACGAAAAGGGCTGGGGCGGGATCGGTCTGTGGCATCCGGTACCGAACGACTGGTATTTAGGCCATCCGTATGATGTCGGATACACCGAAGCGGCTTCAAAGAAACCTCTGATGGTCGGTTCCGTTATCGCGGAATTCGGTGCATTTTTGGGCAACATACCAAACAAGGACGAGATTCCGGTCGAAGAACGCAGGAACATCCTTGCAAAACAGTTTGGACAGGAAAAAGCCGACGAGCTGATCAGGCTGTTCAAGCAGGTATATCCCGACAAGAACGAGCTCATCCTGAGCTGCATGTCCAACCGCACGCAGCTCATGGAGTTCGTGGATCATCGAAGCAAGAATGCCGAGGCTCCCGTCTACGCTTACCTGTTTGCATACGACTTCCCGATCAATGGCGGAACACCCGCATGGCATTGCGCCGACATACCGTTTGCGTTCCACAACACCGACAAGGTTGCGATCTGCAATCGCGATGACGGATCGACGGACAGGCTGGAAGCAGCCTATAGCGGTGCATATGTAGCATTCGCAAGGACCGGAAATCCGAATGGCGAAGGGCTGCCTGAATGGCCTGCCTATACCGAAAATTGCAAGGCGACTATGCTGTTCGACAGCTACTCGCGAGCAATGATCGATGAAGATACCGAGCTGCAGAAGGCGCACCTTCCTGTTGCGACAAGCGGTTTCCCGAGGCGTCTCAACGTGACAATGTAACCTAACGACATAAACTGACTTGAGACTTTAAGTCTATTGTCTGGTTAGAGCTGCAGTGTAAAACAGATCCGGTAGGCAGACTGTTTGCTTACCGGATCCTGTTATTTGGGATGTCGCATCCTTTGCTCTATTTGAAATACCTTTACCAGGTTCATAGCGGGCAGAGGCCACTGATTTCAGCTAACGGAACAATCCAATCAACAATCGGGTTTGAAAAGTGATGATTTTGCGAACTTTTCGCCAACTCAATGGTTTTAGTGCAACAAATATATTGATATAACCGTTCATTTATATTATAATAACAAAATGTGGAAGTTTTATATCTATATTTTATTTAATATATACATACAGAAATGATATAAACGGCATTATCAAGCACCAATGCTTGTTTTGCAAGCAGGTTCAGCCTGCATAAAGATTTCGGAAGAGGTGGGAAAACTATGGGAAAACGTTTCCGCAAGGCTATGGCGTTGGCTCTTGCTGCAGCAACCGCTTTTGGTTCATTCGGCATCCATGCTTTGGCAGCCGAAGAGGGCCCGACATTTACGCTGCAAGCCACATGTTTTGACTGGGGAGAAGCAATTACAGGCGTTGTGATCGACATGGGAGTACCGGTCGATCCATCCAGCGTCGACGTGGATGATTTCTCCTACTCAGCTACCGTCACCTACTTTAGTTACGCAACTTATTCAAATGTTACAGAGGAAGTTACGAGGGCTGTAAAAAGCGTCGAAGTAGACGGAAGCAAGATCATTCTACATCTTGAAACCGAGTTCAGCGACACACACAAAGTCTATCCCGATTCGGTCGAGAACAGCAAACTCGCTCTGGTCGGTGAAGTCAAGTCAGCAAACGGCACATCGTTTTCAAAGGATACAGTCTTTACCTGCACCGCGCTTGTAAGTCCCGCTGTGGATGCTTTTATTGAGGGAAAGACGGATAAGCTGAACTACCGCCTGTATGTCCCGGAAAGCGTTGAAGCCGAAGCGCTGGTCGTCTGGCTCCACGGCGGCGGCGAGGGCGGCAGGGACAACCGCAAGCAGATTGCCGCAAACCTTGTTACTGCCTGGGCTTCGGCAGAATCACAGGAAGCGCTCAGAACTGCATACATACTCGCTCCTCAGTACAACGAAACCACTAACAGGCATGACCCGGAAGCCGTAATGGAAGCTATCGAAAAGGTCATGAGCGAGTACAACATCGATAAACGCCGCATATATGTCGGCGGTTGCTCTATGGGCGGAATGGGTACGATCGATATGATCACAAGGTACCCGACATTCTTTGCGGCTGCGTTCCCGATTTGCCCGGCTTCACAATTGTCTGAAGAAGCTGCCGACGCGATCGCATCCGCTTCTGCGAAGTTCTCATTTAAGCAGTTCAACATTGATATGGCAGATGAAGACGTTAAATTTGGTTCTACCGCCGTTTATTTCATCCACAGTATCGATGACACGACCTGCACACCCGCTAACAGCATAATATCATTTAATCAGCTGATCGACGCATACTCCAAAGTCGGAGTCGCTGCCGAAGATGCTCCGGTATACATAACTCTATTCAGACAGGTCGATTTTGACGGACTGCCGCCATTCATGGCCCCTTACCTGGGTCATTGGAGCTGGGTATACGTCCATAATAACTTCGACTGTGAAGGCGACGACTATGACGGAAGGAACTACCTTGACCCAACTGTCGATACCGAACAGTCCGACGGAAGCAATTACTATGTAAAGGACGGCCTTGTCCATTTCCGCTATGATAAGAATGTATATTACTATGATTTTGGCAACGGGCCTGAACTGTTGACCGATATTTCCGTGTTCAAGCAATATGGGGGTACCGTAGAATTCGACAACTCGAAACTGACAACCGAAACCGAGACTGAATGGTTGTCTGCCCCAAGTATGAAGCCTACCGGTTTGACAGATAACGCATGCCGTCCATATACAAGCTTCTTCGATTGGCTTTCGGACCAGGTCATGGAAGTGGTCGGATACGGCCCGACCCATCCGGAAGTCGTAGTCGATGAACTATATGAGGAATATAAACACGAGCTGGATTATACGGTCGGTAATGACAACAGCATGTACTACTATCTGTATGATCCCATTGCTCACGGTGCAGATCCCGGCAAAAAATATCCTCTTGTTGTGGTATTCCATGGAGCAGGCAACGGTATGGAAGGCAACAAGTGTGTTTCTTATACGGATATGCATACTTATGCGTCACCGGAATACCAGGCCTTGTTCGCCGATGGCGGAGCTTATCTCCTCTTCCCCAAGGCCAATGAGTACAAGGCCGACAACAGGAATGCAGGCACCTGGATGACCGATAACGACGGGGATAACCGCTCTGACTATAATAAAGAAGTACATGCAATAATTGACGAAGTTATCAGTAAAAATCCAAATATCGATCCGCGTAAAGTTGCGATAGGCGGGACTTCTGCCGGCGGCTATATGACATGGAGCATGCTTAGCGAGTATGCCGACGAGTATGCAGCAGCCTTCCTGATCGCTGCTGCCAAAATACCGACACCCGAAGAGCTTAAATGGTACGACGAGCTCGAACTCCCAATCTGGATCATTCACGGCATCAATGATGAGCTCGTAAAATACGATTCATTTATCAAGCCGTTGATCCCGACACTTGAAAAGATGAAAAACGTTCGTCTCACCAGCCTGAAGTGGATCCGGTATGGCGATCACAGTCTCGAGTATCTGCCCGCCGCGTTTACCGGAGTCCCGATGAGCCAGCATCTTGCACTCTTCGCCCTCGGGTCGAACCTGGTCTATGATGACGGTACACCGTATGACAGGAATTATCCCGACGGATTCATTGCCTGGCTGAACGAATCATTCAAGGCTGCCGAGGTTAAACCTGTCCAGCCTGAAGCTCCCGAAACCCCTGTAACACCTGAAGTCCCCGGTGAGCCCGAAACACCGTCCGCTCCGGAAACCCGCAACACCTATACGGTTGTAAAGGGTGATACTCTTTGGGGCATAGCAAAACGCCTTACCGGAAGCGGTTTGAACTGGATCAGGATCTATAACGAAAACAAGTCTGTCATAAAGGATCCGAACCTGATCTACGAAGGACAGACATTGGTTATACCTCAATAATCTCACTTTCTGTTGACAGGAAGAGTCTGTCATGTAGTCCGTGGCAGACTCTTCATATATCAATAGCCTAAAAAGACGCATCTGTCTGAGAAACACAACACTGGTTTCAGTGACCGATAAAAACTTGACCGATGCATTAATTGATTTTATAATTGCATAAATAACCATTCGATATATCAAATTACAAACGGAGGAACCTAGAATGGCACTCGTACAAGCAACCTATTTCTCAAAAGCGTTAGCCAGAAATGTCACGATCACCGCTGTTATCCCTGCATCAAAAATGGTATTTCCGGGAACGCCGCTCCCTGAGAAAAAGCCGTTCAAAACGCTTTATCTCCTGCACGGCATACTCGGCAACCACGCCGACTGGATAACAGGATCGAGGATCCGCATGCTGGCTGAAGAAAATAACCTTGCGGTCATCATGCCCTCCGGCGAGAACAGTTTCTATGTTGACGATGAAGCTCGCGGAAACATGTTCGGGGAGTTCATAGGCGTGGACCTTGTCGAAGCTACACGCGAAATCTTCAGGTTGTCCGATAAGCGTGAAGACACATTTATAGCCGGACTTTCCATGGGCGGATATGGTGCGATCCGCAACGGGCTGAAATATTGCGACACATTCAGTCATGTCGCAGGACTCTCATCAGCGCTGGTTACATATCGTGCCCCCGAAGCCACAGAGGATGCACCCTTTAGATTTGGTAAGAGAAGCTACTTTGAAGCCATCTTCGGAGATCTTGACAAGCTGCGCGAAAGCGACAAGGACCCCGAGGGAGTTCTAAAGATAATAAAAGCTCAGGGTAAACCAGTACCGAAAATGTATATGGCTTGCGGTACGGAGGATCCTCTTGTAGATGTCAATCGCAGATACAGGGATTTCCTGATTTCCGAAGGAGTAGACCTCAAATACGAAGAAGGCCCGGGCGCACACGACTGGAAGTTCTGGGACACTTATATCGAAAAGGTGATTCAATGGCTGCCTTTATAGGTTGTGACATACATGCATGATAGCACGATAGGCAATCAGACATATTATTCACTAACCTAAAAGATTCAGACCGTTTTTGATACTCGGTCTAACTCAAACACCCGAAAGCTAATAAAGCTTTCGGGTGTTTAATTGCCAATACCATTATTGAGTTTTCGCGCAATGTCGACGAAAAGAAATAGCAGGAGGATCAAAGCAGATACAGGGATATACTCATCATCACTTTCCAAAAGCCGCCTGATCCATCACCGGGCTTGAACGCTTCTCAATATCCGGAAATCTGCGCTCTAGCGCCGCAAAGGATATCTCCACGTCCTCATGAACTTCGTCCGGCGTATATGCACCCACAGTGACCAAATCGCACTCCCTGATAGTATTCCAGACAAAATTGAGCCCTACAAACGGCGTTACCCTTCCCGCGGCCATAGGCTTTATCGTGATGACCGGTTTTTTTGCATCATGTATGATGCGCGCGACAGTCTCGATTTCAACCTGCATCAGAAAACCCATGCAATTATATATCTGTATGTATGTCTCAACATCGTATCCGTTCGCGTCACTGTAAACCACAAGCTCAGGCATATGCGCGGAAAGACCCGGTACCATCCCGAAATCACGGATCATTTTAGTATAGTCACCAAGCCTCCTTATCTCAGCCTTGTTCTTGTCCACCAGCTGCTCAGCACAGGAATGGTGGATAAGACATATTTTCGCCCCGTTTTCACGGCTCTTCCTGAATACATCCTCAGCCTCCCTGCGGGCATCGGCATTATCATCAACATTTACAAATGGCGTGTCTATCATTATTATCTCCCGCCCGAGCTTCTGCTCAGTCTCCTTTACAGCCCTCACAAGCATGGGGGATGCACTAAACGGAGCCATGATAGTGTCCACACCATACACCATGTACGATTCAATTATCGCTTTGAATGGCCCGATGTCCGAGTAGCGGTCCCTTATCATTTTGTCAGCGGCCGCCCCTGTGTGGCTGAACCCCAGCAACCAGTTAGATCCCATCACCATTCTCGATACTGATATGCCGCCGATTTCGGTACGCGGAAAAAGCTTGCTCATAACCGACCTCCGTTCCCTGAGTCTTCATAATTTTCATATTAAACTGCCCCGGAACCATTACATATTAAGTATCACATTTCCATATCTCCCTGTCAACACGATCATAGTTGAAATTACAACTTTTATAGACACTTTTTTCAACTCAATGGTTTTACTGGTCTATTATCTTGCTAAAATTCGACATTTGTATTATAATACCAGAAAGCAAAGGCAACTGTTTTTGATGTATGAGCCATGATCAGGCAGCTCATAAGCTTTTGCTTTTTATTATTGGATCCGGCTTTCCGCTCTGACCAGATATGCCCGGGTCCTGCTCAGAACCGAACCTGTCAGTTGATTAAACCGGCATTGCTTATTCAATAATATAATACATCTGACACTATGTATATGAAACAGGAAAATAAACAGAAGGAGATCAAAATGAAACGCATCACAAAAACATTGGCGGCCATACTGTGCTTCACACTTCTGCTTGCTTTCAACCCATTCTCAGTCCCTGTCTTTGCGGACGAAGCCGGATCGGGCGGAGAAAACACATCAGGAGAAAGCGCTGCGGCAGGTGAAGCGCTTGCCGAAGTTGTCTTTGATCTTGAGAAAGAGGTCCTGGATTGGGGCGAAGGCATAACAAAGGTACATATCAGGTTTGATTATGAAATCGACCCGGTATCTGTCGATGCCAAAACCTTTTCCGTCAAAGTCGGCAATTTCCAAAGGACCATCACCAGGATAGAGGTCCTGGGCAGCGAGGTCGTCATCACGATGAAATCGACTCAGAATTCCCCCGGGATCAACTCCCCCATAAAAAACTATTCAATAGTCCAAAACTCCGTTGTAAAGATGCTGGATGGTTCTGAATTATCCCCGGGCTCGGTTTCTTATGTTCACGGAAAAGAATATAATGCCCAGACTGCCAAGTTCACTTATCATGTATCACAGGGCGGAATGAAATACCGCATGTATTCACCTCCTGTGGAAGACGGCGAGGATTATGCAGTCATATTCTGGCTTCACGGATACATGCAGGGTGGCAGCGACAATGAAAAGCAGATCCTGGAAAACAGGGTGACATACTTTGCAAGCGATGAGGTCCAGGAAAAATTCGGCGGCATGTTTGTAGTTGCGCCGCAAAACCCGGAGGACGAGAAAACGTGGAGCTGGATGCAGACAGACGAGACCGGCAGGTCATCCTCCCTTCCCGTACTTATATCCCTCATCAATGAGGTGATGGAGAACAACCCGATCGATAAGGACAGGGTGTATATTGGCGGTTTTTCTGCCGGCGGCTTCATGACATGGCACACCATTCTGGAATATCCCGAACTTTTCGCGGCCGCTATACCGGTCTGTTCGGCTTACGCACCGACAGCGGACGAGCTGAAGGTGCTCAAAGACATGCCCGTTTGGATCGTCCACAGCGCCAATGACCCTGTTTGCCCGGTTGCCAACAGCAGGAATGCATATGAATACCTGACGAAACTCCACGGCAGCACGGAGGTCCGCTATACTGAATATCCGAATGTCACGACAAAGGACGGAACGGTATATAACGGTCACTTCTCCTGGGTCTATGTTTGCTCGGACTATTATTCAAGAGAATACGGCGAAACATATATGGATTGGCTGGCGCGCCAGACCAGGGACAAAAGCGACGCAACTTTCGATATTGAGGCGGAATCGTTCGATTATGGCGAAGACGTCACCAAAGTAGTGATCGACATGAAGGAGCCTGTAGATCCCGAATCCATAACTGTGAATACTTTTCGAGTGTCAGTATTGGAATACCCATATTTCAACTGGCAGACCCAAAAGGAATCTACTATCGAGTCACTGGACCGCAGAGTGACAGGGGTTTCGGTTGACGGCAGATATGTCACTCTTAATCTGGAGCATGGCTTCGGAGTGAGCGGCGCATCTACGCTTTTGTATAACGGCAAGTTATGGCGCAACATACCCATCGATCTGAAGTACGAGGTCACACAGAACGCCGTCTTCAAGCGAGCTGACGGGAGTATCGTCGCGGTCGGAGACAAGACCTATACGCAGAAGAAGATGTATAATAAGCTCGTGGACCGTTTCGATAAATATGTAGATGTCAGCGGTATTAGTTATGCCCTGTATGAACCTGAACTGGAAAGCGGAAAAAGATATCCGCTGATAGTGTGGTTACATGGAGCCGGCGAGGGCGGATTTGACAACAAGGTCCAGATCCGGGGCAATAAGGTCATCGGGTTGATCACCGACGAAGTCCAGTCCCTGTTCGGCGGCGGAAGAGGCGCTTATGTCCTTGCGCCCCAATGCCCGACCGGATGGATGGACGATGCAGACTTCAACAGGCGTTCCGATTACCTTGAAGATGTTATCGCTCTGATAGAGAGAATCATCAGCGAAAAGAAAGTCGATGAGGACAAGGTCTATATAGGCGGGTGCTCAATGGGCGGTTATATGACCTGGAATGTCATTCTGACACGCCCAGACCTGTTTGCCGCCTCGTTCCCTGTATGTCCTGCATATACTCCTACCGAGAAGGAGCTGCAGGCGGTCGTCGATCTGCCGATATGGATCGTCCACAGCTCCGACGATACAACTGTCAGAGCAGCGCAAACAAGCCGTATGACTGTTCCGATGCTTGAGAAGCTCGGCGGCAGTGTCCGCTACACGGAATTTGAAAGGACAGAATACAACGGACATTGGTCCTGGCAGTACGTATTCAACAATTTCTACTCGGAAGAATACGGCGAGACCATCATGCAGTGGCTTGCGGCACAGGACAGGAAGCTGAACGCTCAAAAGCCTTCAGATAACGATGCCGATGTGTCTCCTTCGGAGATGCCGTCTGATGATGTGACCCCTGATGATTCGGATGTATCCGAGGAGGGACCGTCCGATAATAAGACAGTCAGCTTAGCGATCATAGGTGTCATCATAGCAGTTGTGGCATTGGTCGCGGTTGTGATAATATTTATGAGCAAACGTAAACCTTCAGGCAAGAAATAACAACTGTTAATTGATACGGAGGATTTGAGATGGGCTGCCTTGGGAATATACTCTGGTTTGTATTAGGCGGATTCATATTAGGACTGTTCTGGTTGTTGACCGGTATTCTATGGTGTATTACCATTGTCGGAATCCCGGTCGGCATGCAGTGCTTTAAATTTGCTGCCCTTTCCTTTTTCCCGTTCGGTAAGGAAATCGTATTCGGGGGCGGGGCGGGTTCAGTCCTTCTCAATATCCTCTGGCTTATATTCGGGGGCTTTGAAATCGCCGTTACGGCCGCGGCACTTGGAGTTGTCTTTTGCATAACGATAGTCGGAATCCCATTCGGTTTGCAGTACTTCAAAATTGCCAAGCTTGCGCTCTTCCCCTTCGGTGCGAGCGTACGCTAAGCCGCGGTGACGGCTCCCGGCGAAAAGCTGACGGTCCGACTCTTAAGCCAAAAATGCCCGACAGCCATTGTTGCTGCCGGGCATGTATTTTGGGTTTTTCAACAGGCCCATCTAATAAACTTATAGTATAATTCAGAACAGTTTCAACTGATCGTTTTCTGATTTGTCCTCAAATTCATGGATATATGAAAATATCTCGTTAGTATTATAGATGATCCCGTTTTCCCTGCATGTCTCGCGAAAAAGTCTCATCAGCCTGTCGTTGTTGTCGCTTCTGAGTTCATATGCAATGCCGTATTTCTTACGGTATTTTTCTTTCAAGCCCGGAAAGTGTTCGTCCAGTTTCTGATAGAAATACTCCCTGTTCCCTTCACGCAGCGTCATCCCAATTCCGAAGCACAGGATCCCGTACACCTTTGCTTCTATGCAATAGCTCAAAATCCCCGTCAGGTTTTCTTCGGTGTCGTTGATGAACGGCAGAATCGGACTTAACCAAACAACCGTTGGGATTTGGTTGTCCCGCATGATTTTCAGCACTTCGAAGCGTTCTTTTGTTGTGCTCACATTTGGCTCAAGTATCTTGCACAGGCCTTCGTCATAGGTGGTCATGGTGATCTGGACAACACATTTGGCTTTGGAGTTGATGCTTTTCAACAGATCCAGATCTCTCAGGATCCTGCCGGACTTCGTCAGAATAGACAGCCCAAAGCCATACCGGTCAATGATCTCAAGGCATCTGCGAGTGTACCGGAGCTGTTCCTCTATCGGGATATAAGGATCGGTCATTGACCCCGTGCCTATCATGCACTTTTTTCTTTTGCGCTTGAGCGCGTCCTCAAGGAGCTCCGGGGCATTCTCCTTGACCTCGATATCCTCGAACTCATGATCCATTCGATAGCACTTGCTTCTAGAATCGCAATATATGCAGCCGTGCAAGCATCCCCGGTAAATGTTCATCCCGTTGCTTGACGACAGTATTCCTTTGACCTTCTTAAAATGCATATTTACACCTTTTCATAGAGACCGGAAAGGCATAGGGAGCCATGATAATATCACTCGACCTCAAATTCGATCGTCACCTGGGCCGTCTGGTCAGTAGATATGTAAAGAGTTGCTTTACCGGTTTTGCCTATTGTGCGCAGATAGGCTCCGCACATGCCTCCTTCGGCAGTGACAACTGAGGGGCCAACCAGTTCGACCGGTCCTTCAAGGGACAGAGTCACCGGAAGCTGCGCATAGCTTGCAAGGTTGTTATGCTCGTCGAATATCCTTATACGCACGGCAGCCATATCATAGGTGTTGCCCTCGCGAAGCTTTATCTTGCTGGGGATAGCCTCTATATGCAGCTCTTTGCCCGGTCCGCGAACGCATGAAGCCACTACCTTCCCGTCCTTTTTGGCATCAAACCGCCACAGGATCGCTCTGTCTCCCCAGTTGCTGACATACTTGCCGTACAGTTCAACCGCTTTCTGAAAGTCGATCTTATAACGTTTCATACACCAAAGCATCCTGAGCTTATCGGCCAGCGGGAGATTTGCTATCCCATGTTCCGCTACGGCGACCAGGCATTGCTTGAGTGCCTCAGCCTGACCGGCAGGATACCCTTCCTGCGTTTCCAGAAGATTTCCGATCATGTCATCTATCGGTATCGGCCCATGCTTCAGTCCTGCCCAGCCGTGCGGCTTGAATGTCCTGACGTATTTCCCGTTCTTATACAGGTCAACTTCGTCGGCATTGGTAAAAATATACGTGGTGCCGATTTTCCCTGCAGGGTAATCACCTATATCCATTGGGGATCCGATCTCCAGGACAGGTCTGCCGTCACCCTGGCTTGCGTACAAAGCCGCCGCCAGTTTCGGGTTCCGGAAAGCGTCCATAACACCATGGTAACACACCCTGTCGCCTGATCCGAAATCCTTGTGGGTAGGATAGTCAAACATGCACCATCCGATGCATCCGGCGTGCTCCCCGCTTGCCATTGCCGCGTCAAGGACCCTGCCATGCCGCAGTGCATGCTCCTGGCGCTTTTGCCAGGGATCGAATGACTTCGTGGGGAACATATGCCCGTTATGTTCCGTAACGATCAGCGCCTTGGACATATCCGTCGTTACTTTGTTTTTGGGCTTTACACCGGGGTTGTTCCCGGAATGGGAGAAATCATTGTATGCGTAGACATCCTCCAGCAGGCTGCTCTTTTCAATATAGCGCACTCCCGAAGTCGCACGGCTTGGGTCAAGCTCGCTTGCGATCGCATTTGTACGCCTGTACAGTTCGTCGTCATCCTGGCTTTCGTTTATCCTGACACCCCATAAAATTATGCTTGGGTGGTTGCGATACTGAAGGATCATTTCACGGACATTTTCACAAGCCTGTTCTTTCCATGACTCATCTCCGATATGCTGCCAGCCGGGGATCTCCGTGAACACGAGAAGTCCCCTTCTGTCGCATTCGTCTATAAAGTGCCGGCTTTGAGGATAATGGGAAGTCCTCACGATATTGCACTGCAGTTCTTCTTTCAGGATACGTGCATCTTCACGCTGCAAATGCTCCGGTGCCGCATATCCGATATACGGGTAGTTTTGGTGGCGGTTCAATCCGCGCAGGAAGACGCGCCTGCCGTTCAAATAGAATCCATCCGTCCTGAACTCCGCGGTCCTGATCCCAAACGTTACGATTTTGCTGTCACAAATTCCATTTTCATCGTTCATCAGTGAGACTTGACAGTTGTATAGCTTCGGATTGTCTATATCCCAAGGTTCTGCACCGGGAACGCGTATATCAAACACAGCGTATCCGCTTGTATCAACTGGACCGATTTTCTCGGCAAGACATCTTTCTCCATCAGTAATGCGGACAATTACCTGTCCAGGCCCTCCGCTGACTGTTACTCCGCTGACTGTTACCTTTACACTTACACTGTCAAGCGCTGGAGTAGTGATGTATACATCCTCGATATAGCTCTGAGTTCTAACATCCAGCCATACCTCACGGTACAAACCTCCGTATGTCAGGTAATCAATAACAAATCCAAAAGGAGGAACTGAGCTGTTCTCTGTAGTATCAAGCTTCACTGCGACGGTATTATCACCGCCATATTTTACAAGCTCTGTTATCTCCACTCTAAAAGCTGTATAACCGCATCTGTGTGTAATCGTCTCTGTGCCGTTTATGTACACAGTCGCAATGTGTGCGGCGCCGTCGAACTGCAAAAACAACCGCTTGCCCCTATATTCTTCAGGTATGTCAAGCCTTCTGCGATAGCCGCAAATAAGTTCGTAATCTTCCGGTCCGGCATAATGAAGCGGTATTTCCTTAACTGTATGGGGTATGCGTACCTGTTTTGCTTCACCATCACCATTGAGAAACGCTTCAGACCACTCAGATGTAAACTCCCAGTTATTGCACAGGCTTATCATGTTTGTTCCTCCCCTTCATTTGCTATGGCTGGCAGACGCACAGGCAAAAACGCCTGAACACAAAACGTTATTGCAGATAATTGTCTCTACATTCCCTATTTATATAGTATTGATAATATATAAACACAAAAAATGAGAAATGACAACATGAAGTCAGACTGAAATAACCGATAAGCTCATCATACTTTAATGAAAGCATATCCTGACAAGCTTTTAACCCCTGAGACTTCATATTCTCATCATCTCAATCGTCTGCCAATACAATGGTCACATCAAAGATGATGTGACCAGATAAAATGTTACCGCTTGATCGTATCTTCAGATACCTTCCAGTTTCTTGTATATATCTTCTATGATTTTTGATGCCTGGACCGCATCGGGGCAGGCTCTGATTATACTCCTCGTAAGAATATCGTTGAGTTTGATGTTATACACCGCGTGCGGAGGATTGGTGCTCATATCGGACAACTCAGGTATTGCCTTGAGTATTACTTCTTTAGCAGCTTCATTTTTCATAACTTCACCAAAAGGTGTATCAGGTCCTATTGCATATGGGTTTTTGGCAAACACAGCTACGGCTATTTTGAACTGTATATCAGCAGATGAAAATCCGACCAATAATTCATATTTACCCGGTTCAACAGTCCACGTACCTAAAGCGGGATCGAAGCTTGCAAAGTCCCTTTTATGCAGGTTTATTAAAACAGTTGTTTCATCACCACCTGACAGGCATACCTTTTTAAATCCTTTCAGCTCTTTGACGGGCTTTGAAAGGGTCGGTTTGAGGTGAGAAACATATAGCTGGACTACTGTGGAACCTCTGCGGGTGCCGGTATTTTTGACTCTTACCGGAACAGAAACACTTTCTTCCTTCTCAGCATCAAAAGTTAAATCAAGTACCTCAGGATTCATTTCAAATGTAGTATAGCCCAGTCCATGCCCGAATGGGAACTGCGGTTCTATGCCTTTTTTATCATAATACCTGTATCCGACATATATATCCTCACCATACATAACTACATTATTTGATCCGGGGAAATTTATCCATGTAGGTGTGTCCAGATATTTCTTCGGAAACGTCAATGGCAACCTTCCCGCAGGTTCCTCAATGCCGAATAACATATCGGCCGCAGCATTTCCGCCTTCACAGCCGGGAATGAAAATGCAGAGTATTGCGTCAGCATAGTCTATCCATCTGCGCATATCGACAGGACCCGCAACGTTGAGGACCACTACCGTTTTCATCCCCTGTGATTTTGCCCTTTTCAGCACTTCATCCAGCTTCGATCTGTCTTCGGGCTCAATGTCCATTTCATTGAGATCCGCACCTTCATGTCCTGGCGAACCGACTGTATAAACGAGGTATTCGGCGTTTTCAGGGAATTCTTCGAAGAAGCAGTTATCCGTTCCGTTTATTTCAACCGCCCTGCCAAGTATGCTGCTTGTCCTCTTCGTATATACCTGGGTGCTTCCGCCGCCGCATTCGATCAGGTTGTTGCTCCTCTTACCCCAGAACACGGTTTTTGAGCCGGGCTTTACCGGAAGTGCATCGTCATTCTTAAGAAGCACACTACCTTCTACGACTCCCCTATATGCTGCACTGACGGATGTATCAGAACTATACTTTTCGATATCCCTGCCTGTAAAGCAGTTCAAAGTAGTGATCGTTCGCAGAATGTTTTTTACGCAAAAGTCAATATCATCTATACTGAGCTGACCTTCTTCAACAGCGCGATATACTTCAGTCATGTCCTGCGGACCTTGAAGTATCATATCGTTTCCGGACTTTATAGCCTTTGGTTTGTTTCGCACCGCACCCCAATCCGAAACTACAAAACCTTCAAATCCCCATTCTTCTCTTAATATTTTCTTTAGCAACCATTCATTTTCCGTGCACGACACTCCGTTTATCCTGTTGAGAGCAGACATAATCGTCTTTACTCCGCCATCTTTTACAGCATCCTCAAATCCACGCAGATAAATCTCTCTAAGCGCGCGCTCAGATATTATCGTGTTTAGCTCGCTGCGGTTTGTTTCCTGGTTGTTCGCGGCAAAATGTTTGGCACATGCCGCAATACCAGTCGATTGTATGCCTTTTATGAATGATGAAGCAATCTTTCCCACCAGATATGGGTCCTCAGAATAGCATTCATATGATCTACCGCCAAGCGGATCTCTCTGTATGTCGACATTAGGGCCAAGCACAACATCAACGCCATATGCGTCCATCTCTTGGCCAAGCGCTTTACCGCTCTCAAACGCCACTTCTTCCGACCATGAAGCACCGTATAAAACACCGGAAGGGAAACAGGTTGGCTCTTCGCCTTTCGGACGCATGTCGCATAAGCGTTTTGCGACTCTGTACGCCATGCTGCCTTTTGGTTCAGTTTGTAAAATAACGTCGGGATCAGTCAGCACTTCTTCCATTAAGGCCATCATGTTCCCCACTTCGTTGATATCTATCGATTCTTCACCCGACTCTGCGTCGACTGCCGGCTTTGTAATTTCATCTATCAAAACTTGAGCAAAGTTGATGCCGGTAACACCATCTGCCAGGCAAACCCCGGGTATGTTGAGCTCCCCGATCGGATCAGTGAAAATAGCGGAAGCTTCGCGAAGCATGCTGATTTTCTCATCAAGTGTCATTAACTTTACAATTGAATCAACGTCTTCAACAGATGTTAGTTTTTTGCGCATATTTCAATACCCCTTGTCTTTTTACTTAAACCATCCTGCCATCTTTTTTATTCAAACTCAATCAACCGAATGACCCTCTTATGGAATCAGAACGGTATATCCAACACCATAACGATAGATGATTCCCCGTTACCGGGAGAATCATCTATCTTTTTGCTGATATCAGCCTCTGGCCGCAAAATATCCCCACTGATAAGCATTCGGGCCGATGGTTCCGTGTACGGTATATTCAGTCATACACGGGTGTCTGTATATATCCAGGTAACTTTCAAATGAAGGCCATTCATAGGCACCGGGCCACAGGAAATCGTCCCTTAACAGTTTTGGAATAGCATCGTCAGGATGGTTGAAATCATGCGGGCCGCAAATGGTAATACCGACAGGCGGCTTCTGCTCGGTCATCCTGCTGTCATGATGCAGAATATTCTCCGGGTTGCGGACTCCGACTCCGGTCGTATAACAGAGATTGTCCGGATTGGCACCGACTGCGAAATCGGCCGATGAAATAGCAGCCTTAAGATATCTTACATCCCCTGTCAGATAATGTGCCCGTATCAGCTGTGTATTTCGAGGGACGGTACAGAATGCGCCGAAGCCCCCGGCACGCTCGGTTGCCATATCTTCACTTGTCAATCTGTACGGAAGCTTTTCTCCGTTCGTAATTGCACGCTCTGCAGCATCAATGATCGCCTGTTTGCACTTCCTCTTGATCGGTTCACTTCCGATGCCGTTGGGAAGTGTGCAGTAGACAAAACCTGCATCGAAGTTCGTTTCGCTTCTGATACTGAGATAGATTTTTTCATACAGGGGATCCAAAGTCAGACGGAAAAGATCGCATGACGCATTTTCCCTTTCAAGGATGACCGCGTTACGGGCGCGCCGGGTCCACTTATGGCCCTCTTTCTCAAGTGCCTCAAAGTATGTCCTTTCAGCATATGAGAAAGCCATTTCCACACTCTTTCTATATTCCGCTGACAGCTCCGGCTTCACTTTAGAAAGGGCATATGCCATTCTGGCGGCGCTTGATGCATAGTAGTAGGAGGACCAGAAGTCGGGCGCATATGCATATGCTTTCCATGTGTCCTGCCATCCGCACTGGCCGAGGATCGGATGCTCTTCCTGTTCGATCCCGCCCCGTATTCCACCGTCGGGAAGCTGCAAACGCTTGTAAAATTCCAAGTTATACAGAGCCTCATTCAAAATGTCCGGAATCCCGTTGCCGCTTTCCGGTATCGATAATCGGAGATCCGCGAAAAATTCAGGAAACATCAGGAACAATTCCATATGAAGTTTTGACGCTTTTAGATGCTGTATCCTTCTGTCCCAGTCGCATGCATCGAAATATCCTCCCCATGAGTTATCGACTGTCTGATCGGTCTTTTTTCTGAGAAGGTTTCCGAAATTATCCACATCCGTTCCATAACAGTTCATACCGTTGCCGCTTTCAAACAGCGAACAGTTGCTCTGGTAGACGATCCTACCGTCATCCGGATGGTAACATCTCGGGCGTTCGAAATCAGAGTATTGCTTTCCTGTTATGATGCCGCTCCTCTGACAATAAAGAGCATTCATAGAAGCCCGGAAGCCGGCAAGCCACGTTTTCTCCTTATCGATCGGGAAAGGGAAAGAGCAGCCCAGTTCAGGGACCATCACACGGAAAATCCCCTCTTCAGCGAAGTCCGAGAAATCCATCTCGTATACCGGGCACAAAGAAGAAATCTCATCTTTCCCGATCGGCACGACTTCACCGGTGTGATTCAGCCGGATCTTTCCCTGATAAACTATCTCATCGTTTTCATTCAGCAAATAAAATTCTTTTATCCTGTCATAATCAATACCGCCGCCGAGTCCCATCCACTGGGACAGATATGCCTTCTTCGCAGGGTCATCCGGTCTGTAACCCAACTGGGTAACGTGGATCGCCTCCGAGAATGTTTTTCCGGGATCAAAATGTATAACCATTCGCGACTGTTCAAAAACACCTGGCCCGGTTGTGATCTCAATATCTGTTCCGGAGTGCACCGGACCTTCTAAAACAAGGTATATTCGATGCAGATAGGTATACCCTCTGTACGGGTCTGCCATATTGTTCGGTTTTGTCTTTCTATATACCCTGACAGGCCGCACACCGTTTATCCGATAGCTTTCCGGATCATCAGCGCTTTCAGTGTCCAGTTTATCCCCGACGATATTTTCAAACGGAAAGCGCCTGGTTCCAAGCTGCCTGTCCTCGACTTTTACGCCGATCCGTTCCCCGTCCTTGACAATGTAGACAAGTCCGGGTATATCCCGATCCGCTTCAAGTGTCTCACCGGGCATCGGCTCATAGGGAATCTGAACACCGCCTTCAACCGCACCCTCCTGCACAGTCAGGAGGATTATATTATCCGCCACTACCGAAACCCCGCAAACCCGCGGCTTCTTTATAGTATTTTCGTTACCCATTTTTATCCCCTTTCGCATCCGTCCGCATCAATCCGAACTCCATTTGTTTTCTCACAGATTTATGAAGACATGCGGTTAAGACTTATTTGCACTATCAGCTTTATTCGCTTTATCAGCTTTACTGGCGATCTTTGCCTGCCTTGCCGCCTCTTTTTCCCTCAGCCGCCGCTCTTTGCTTTCCTTTTTTGCCAGGTACTTCTTATACTCCGTGTTGAAATCCAGGCCTTTTCTCGCGCACCGGTCTTTCAGGTCGCGAATGCGGTTTTCTTCGGCTTCCCTTTCCATCCTTTCTTTTTCTATGCGTTCGTGCTCCTCC
>ENA-UPSA01001546-UPSA01001546.1-bioreactor-metagenome-genome-assembly--contig:-NODE-1546-length-21088-cov-14.651643_pt1 | contig 21088 bp, 21 predicted proteins | sample MGYA00238183_ERZ773288 | MGnify/ENA primary metagenome ERZ773288 (study PRJEB29028, sample SAMN07631243) | bioreactor metagenome | isolation source: Switchgrass digestor | place: USA: Dartmouth... | reverse complement strand
ATTCTTGCGCCGACGGATTCAAACGATTTATTTTTTACAGGAGAGTATAAACCGATTGTAAATTTACGTTTATCTGTCAGCATTGATGCCACGATTGGATACGTTCCATCTCTGACATCGACTTCATAAAGCAATAATCCACCTGCGGGAGTCGCAGGAACTGAACCGTCGACATCGCCCAAAAGCGTCGCAACGTTGCCGCTACTATCTAAATAAATTATTGCTTTGCGGTTGTTTATACCATCAGAACCGGCTATAGGATTAATTGACGTGGAGGTTATAACAAATCTTTGCCCGTTCGAAATACGAGCGGCACCCGCTGAGACGTTCACAAAATTTGACGGAGGTGACGTAGGCGTTACTTCCAAACCATATTCCACACCTATTCCAATTGTTTCAATGAATGTATCAAGATATGGTCTTAAACTATTAATATATTCACGTCTTTCTTGTTCTGCGGCTTGTCTTTCTGGTTCAGCAGTTTCTATAGATTCTTTTAGTTGAATAACTTCGTTTTTAATGTTGTTTGCTTCGTTAGCTGATTCTTCCGCTTGTTCTGCGTAAGATTTAGCGGTTTCTAAATCCTCTTTTATATTTTGCTCCGCTATTTGATACCAACTCGGAGTTGGATCAGGAATGCTTCCAGTAACTTTTAATCCTTTGGATATCATCAATTGAGCGGGCTTTGTTTTCCAACAATAGAAACCTTCATCTGTATTTCCTTGACATTCAATATAAAAATTGACTATTCCTTCTTTAGCTGCTACTTTACCGTCAATAACCCATCCGAATATAATATAATCTTCTGTTACAACAGCATTATATATAGGCGATCTTTCACTTTGACCGAGAGCATTTGTATATGCAACGGATATTACCTTTGTCGATCTGTCAACATTCTTAAAATATCTATCCATTTTAAAGGATATTATTTGTGATTTATTGTCGCCCTCAACAACAACATCTATCAAACTCGGTACTAATATTTCTCTACCTTCTATTAATATCGGTTCGTCTGTGTCATTTAATTGTGAAACGCCGAGATTGTTATTATTATCTACAAATTTTTTCGCTAAAGTATAATCTGGAGATTGTGCATTGCCAAACACAGGAAAAGAATCTTCAACATAAAATGTTGCAGGCTTTGTTTTCCATATATATGTTTTAACACCATTTACTGTTTCACTAAACTCGACAGAAATTTGTACTTCTCCATCTTTAATTGCGATTCCACTCGGCAACGTCCAATCAAATGTGAACGTATCGTTTTCTGCGTCAATAGCTTTTAAATAGGCATCACTATATTGACTCTGACCTAATGCATTTTGGTATGCTACCTGAATTGTTTTTGTAGTTAAGTCTACTCCATCAAAATATCTATTTATAGAAAATGTTAAAATTTGTGAATTAGAATCGCCTTCAACAACGATATTTTCTTTAAGCTCTGGAGGTATGTTTATTGTGCGATTAATTATTTGAATCTCTTGCATTTTGTATTTTCACCTCCAATAATTTGCCGTACCAATTGCCTTACAATATTCGCTTGTTCGGTAGCCTCTTTTTTTGCCATGATAGCAGCATTACATATCTGTTTCATTTCAATTAATTTTTGATCTAAATATGAATAAGATTCAATTATTTTGTCCTTTGGTATAGTCTTACTTGGAAGTATTTTAATGGTTGTTTCAGTTGTTTCAAAACTTATATCTTGTTCATCATCAATTATCTTTAACCATAGCGTTAAATCCCCAGCAACAGCAGTGAGTTTTGTTTCTACTTTGCAAACGTATAAATTTTTCGTTGAATCATATGGCGTATCGGATTTGTCAAGCCTTATGAAGCTGCCTTTACCTAATGAGTTTTTGTAAAATAACAAAACTTCTGCATTATTGAGATTTTGACCGTTATATTCCATTGGAATTATACAATTTATGTTATCTATATTTTTTTCATATTGATAAATCGGAGTTGACGATGGACAATGTAATGCTTTATTGTTAAAGACTAAAGTAATCACATAGTCAGCTTCCTTTCATTATTTAGATACTTTTACGCCAAGTCTTTTAAGCCCTTTCTTAAAAGCGACAACGTGTTCTTCGGTATTTTTTAATTCTTCATATGTATTTTTAGTAAAAGGTCGTGGATAATAATATTTACGTGTTGGATCGGGAAAATCATAATTTGGACCTCCACCCTCCTCAATCATTGGAGCAAGCGGCTTTCCTTTATTTTTTGAATCAACTATTTCACCTAAGAAAAAATCAACATAGTGCGGAGCGGCTATCGTCTTGTTTTTTACTGATAGAGTATCACCGATAACTTCTCCAACAATATTTTCATCTGCAATCAATCCACCATCTTTTCCGCGCCTACGAGCAGGCATTCCGTCGGCAAGATTATAAACCATAGGCTGATATACACCATATACGTCTTTCTCGATATGGCGTTTTTCTACTTCTTTTACAGTTTCATATACTTCTTTTTGTAAACAATCAGTAATAATCACATTCTCTATATAATTAAATAGAGAAGTGAGGTCGTTAAAAGTTGGCATTTACCTCACCACATTTTCTGAATTAATGTTTTGCGATCTGGACTCTATTACAGCTTTTACTATTTCTTTTTCATCTAATTTTGGCAAGTTTACTAATTTAGGAATAAGCGTATTTACCATATCTGGATCAGTATTTTGATATAATTCTGCAATAGTATTATATACGTTTAACATTTTCTGTACTTCGTCTTTAATTTGAGATATATATAAGTCTGACTTTACTTTAATATGATTCTGTATTTTCTGTAATTCAAACTGTATTTTATTATTTACTGCTTTAATTAAATTGGTATAAAACTTATCATCTATTGCCTGGACAACATTATTAAATAATTGTGTTTCATACACTAACTGATACTGCTCATTAATATCATTTGGTAAACTAATATTTGTAAAGTATTTCAATGTCAGTGATTTAATTATGAAATCATATAATTCATATGCAACATTTTCATCAACTTCATCAATAATACTTCTTACAGCTTCAGAAGTAAATCCTATTGTATCTGCAAAGGTCAGTATCGGTTTAACTTTAACTTGTAAACCACATACATCAACAACTGTTTCTTCAATAGGCGTTATCAGTTTTTTCAACTGACTTACACTCACTTTTTTTGCTGACATTTATCCTTTCCTTTCTTTAATTTTTCTCTTTTGCGTTTGGCACGTGCTTTTTTTACATCTTCGTACAAACGCCAACCACCATCAATTTTGCTATATGTTACCCACGCAAAATCAATTTCTGGATAACGATATAACAATAGCTTTCGTTTTATTACATCTATCGGTTTGGCAAGCCCCTTAACATCAATGACTTTTTTAGTTCCGTCTGAATATGTAATATCAAAATCAGACACATAATATATTGGTTGGATTGTTTGATTATGATATTTAAACGATGGAACTAATTCATATTTAACTTGTCTCTCGCACTTTATAATGTTCCCAATTTCCATTTCTGGTTCAATAACATCACGATAATAACGCATTTCCATTTCGCTTGCATATTCTATACCTTTATAAGTGCGGTTTTGCTTGCCCTTCTCGGAATCGTCAACATTATATTTGCTCTTTTTGCTTTTTTCTAATTCGTTAGTTTTATGTTTCTTGCGTGAAATTTGATTCACCTTCATTTACATAGAATCACACTTTTATTTGACACTCCCCATGACTAAAGTCAGAGGATTCTCTGGTGGTAGTCGGAAGTCCATTTCTGGTATCCGTAGTTCCCCAGAGATTAGGGTGTGCCATCACCCCTCCCAAGACAGTGCATATAGCATCTTGGGCTGGCAGACTATCGCTTTAAGCTACACCGTCTGCCACAGGCCTTCACCCCAACGACTAAAGTCGTGGGCTTTCGACTAAGTTTTATGTAACATTTGGGGACTTGAGGTTTATGCCTCAAATGCAAATATAAAGGAGTGTTGCGTATAAGCGTTTTATCGTACACAATCACAGCGATCGATTATGTGGGTAAATTCTTTGCTATGCTTCTCAACGCGATGAAGCTGTATAAAATAGCAAAGGACGCTTGTTGCAGCAAGCGTCCACGTAATTATCTTATAAAAAAGGGGAGACAACAAATTATCATCTGCTGCTCCCCACTATTTTTATTGTTCTATATCCTGTTCGTCAATTGCTTTATTGACCTCATCTTCGGTTACTTGTGATTTCTTGCTGTTTATGACAATATTCTTTTTCTTATTGAGTGTCTCACACTTTTTTGTATATTTTTCATAACACTCAAAAGAACAGAATCTCTTTTGCCAATCTTCTTTTGTATATCCAAATGAGTATTTTTTACCACAACAACTGCAATTTTTAATATAATTATGCATCAACAATATCGTCCTCTTTAACTACATATAACTTCCAGAAATCGCCGTCTTCATCATTGGTAGGCAGTGCCTCAATGTTGAAATCTTGAACAGCGGCAGCATCACCAAATGCCAAGTCATATGTTCCAGTAAATCTTCCTCTGGGAATATAAATCTGACCCCTATAAACCAAGTTATCAGTCAAGCATTTGACGAGACAGAATACTCTTACTTCTCCCTCAAAGGGTTCAGAAGATACCTTGCGAGAAATTTCAGTTAGTTCACTGAAAGTAGGGAAGTATTTAACAAGAACATATTGACCAGCGGAAAATGCGCTCGTAGGCAACGTAATTGTTTTTGTTTCTGCATTGTACGAGAATTTCGTTGCAGATGCCGTACTATCCTGCTCGTAGACTTTGTCAGGATCAATATTTCCAGATTCATCACAAGCATATATGTATTTAATTTCGTTACCGGCAGTTCCCGATGCTTTATGTTTAAGCGTAACCGTATTGCCGTCAGCCGTCTTGCAAATCTCTTCAACCATATACCCGGTTGCGTTTTGTTTCACCGTAACATTTTCGCCGCTAAGAATAAAACCACCTTCGGAAATCAGACCGCTGGTAGCACTCAGTGTTACGCTTTCATTCGTTTGGAACTGTGCGAGTTTTATTCCGTTCTCGCCAGTAGCGTCAATAGTTTCTCTTCCGTTCGAGAATGTGCCATTTTTCAATTGTCTAATAGTGGCAACATGCTTACCATCATAACCAGAACAAGATATTTTCTTTATGCTTTGAATAGCATAATTTTTAAGAATTGCCATATTATTCCTCCATTTTTTATAATTTTCCGCACCAATTTATCTTCTCAATTTGAGTAGAAGGAAGATTTAGCGCACTAAAATAACAGCCAATTATAGTAAGATCGTAATTGATACGCTTACCCATTCTTTTGATGGCTGTGTATATCTCAAATATTGGTTTTTTGCTTACTTCTTCAAATGACTGAATACTATTTCCACCATATGCGATCGAAGACACAATATCAAAAAGGGTAACCGCTTCTTTGTCTGGATGTTCCATTTTAAAAATATCATCTTCAATCATGTCTTCTTTGACGTATTTATCAGCAGGTTTTGGTGGTTCTTCCAAAGATAAACAATTAATCAAACGTACAAATCTTTGGATTAATGGAAAATTATGTTTATCAATAACCAATCTTGGATAATTCTTATCAATAATAATTAGACTATTGTTTTCTTCAAAAAGAACAAATTCAGAATCTTTTTTACCCAAAAAAAATGATAGTGCTTTTGAATAAACATTGTCTTCTAATGTGCCTTGTTGATGAAGTTTTGTGAAAGTATGAAACAATATGCAAAACATACTAAAATCGCTATCTATTGTTTCATAGTCAATATTCATCTTCCATAAAACGCCTTTTTGTTCAAACCTGGTAGAGGCTATTGCGCTGACATAAGCACCATATTCTTTTTCACAATTTGTTCCTAATTCCATTATTTCATATAACTTTGGATGTTTAACCTTAATAAATTCATCTATTACAAAGTCTTTTCCGCTTGCAAGAAAAAGATTATCAAAACTATATTCCATCGTCATTATCACTGCTTGAATCAGGAACTTCAAAATACAACTCTAATCCATAATATACGGAATTTATCTGCTTTGGATTTTCTCTTATAAGCTTTAATTTGCCAAGACCAAAGTCAAAATTCTCGTTGAATGTTTCTTGGATATAAGTATTCATTAAATCCGTTCTTATTCCACTCTTATATTCTTGTGGTGTATTACCATTTGTAAAATTCACATCCATTAAATCAACATGAGTAAATAAATAAAAGCCAAGACCTGTTTTTTTATTAACAGTACCTTGACCTTCTGCTTTTGCGGCTAAATCAAACGCTATAAATGTACCCATGTTTTCTTGTGTATAAGGTACAAACCAATATCTTTTTATATGTTTCTTAACTTCATTTTGAACATCGCTGTCTGTAATGTCATCTATATAGTCATTTAATATTAGTTGACATAAATCTTTGTGACTAAGTAACTTTTGAAGAATCCTATTTTTGTATTCTATTCTTTCTCTACCATTAGCCAATGTTCTCAACCTCCAATACTATGGAAGTGTTTTTTGTACCTTCTTCATTTGATAATGATAGAGTAAATGATTTTCCGATAAGTTTATCAGACAACACCTTAATCTTGATGTAATTATCGGCTGTCACAACATCGAGATACGATTCGTCTACATCATGGAATGCCCATACGGGGGCAATATTAGATATAATATCGCCATTTTCGTCTTTAAAAATAGCTGTAAACTTCTTATATCCTTGCCCATATACAAGTGTTGGCGAGCCGATATATGATATTTCACAATCGTTTCCAGATGCTTCTGGTTTTATATCTGTGTAATAGTCAGCAACCATCAATTCTACATTATCTTTGTCACTTCTCTGACATTCATTTACATAAATAATAATAATTCCCGGAGAAGTAATTCTATCTGCAAATGTAACTTCATAAGCTTTCGGCTCGTTTGTACCATAATCGATAAGCAAACGGCGATTCTTTCCGTCACTTTTCGTTCTATCTAATAATGCAGTATCTACATCAAATGGTAGTTTTATAGAATACACCCAATTACCCATAGTCATTGGAACATTCCTACCGGCTGTTTCAACACCAATTGACCGTTTTATAGACTCGATATAACAATATCTTGATGTAACTCGACCATTTGTGTCAATAAATTTTAATTGATAATTACATCTTAATAATTTGCCTTTTTTATATAACTCACTATCGGAATCAATAGTGTCAACAATCCAGTGCTCATTCATCCACTCGATAATTGTTCCAGCCGATTCAATTACATCGTAAATGTCTGAATATTTCTTTACGTCTGGGTTTTCTGTAGAATCAATTAATAAATCACATGGATTGTTGTTTATAATGACAGATTTGCAATTATACGACTTTTTACTATATTTTCTTAAAATTTTTTTAGTGTTGTTGATCAACTTCTCGCGCCGATTTTCACCGTTAATATTTACTCTTTGTGCATACAAATCCCAATTAACTGACATTTAAACACCCCGTTTAGTAGGTGCTTACCGTCAACGGTTTTGCAAATAGATCTTCAAAGAACATAAAATCATCCTTTTTCTTTATTTTTTATGGATAAACGAATAGTCTATCATTGATTTCTTTGCGTCTTTTTTGGCTTCGTTATATGTTTCTCTCGTCTGTTTTAATTGCTCAGCTGGAGAAAATTTAGTACCCAATGCAATCTCAAACCAATCATTTTTGCGTACCTTTTGACCGAGCCATTCTACAACCATAAGCTTTGCGAGAATTTCTATTGATTCGTCAGATAAATCTTCTTCAAATTCACTGGTTGTATCATCACGCTTTGACAAATCTTCTACGCATAAATTTTTAAATTCTGCACATGCAGACCTCATTAAACCCAATAAAATTAAGTTTCGATTTGTCTCATCAATTGATAGAAGGTCATCATCGGATATTTTATTGAGAAATGCTTCAAATACTACTGAATATTGGGTAGCCATTTAATAACCACCAATCATATTAGGGTTTACTTAACTCACACTTCAGTGCTTCTTCTAATGCGAGAATTTTCTTGTGCGAGTCAAGTTTTCCGTTTTTAATTAAATCGTTAGCTCTTACGATAATATTGTTTTTAACTCCTTCAGACATATTAGGAACTCTCTTTTTAATTTCTTCAGGACTTAAAGCAAAAACATCATCAATGTTTTCAGGACAAAGACTATCTTTGTAATACTCTTTGATTTGCAGATATTCTAATAATTCTTCGAGAGAATATGTGTCTGCATACTCAGCGTCAACAAAACCAACTATTCTTACCCAGTTTTTTTCAATGAACGATCTCTGGGTATTTCTCATTGTAATTACTTCGTCTAAAGTCATTAATTGCCTATTATTATAATCGCTCCACTCTATACGAGTACCTGTTCTTTGAGAAATATAAATAAGTCCACCATAAACATTGCTTGCAACCCAAACATATGTTGAAGGAGGAATATTAGATATGTTCGGCTTCTTTTTTTCGATCTTTTCTTCACTAATATTTGAAACAACAGCATTTTCATTTTGTTTACTTAAATTGTTGTTCTTAGGCACTATATCGATCCTTTCTAACTAATATTTTTTAGAGCACCCACTTAGACAGAACGAGCTGTCTAAGTGGGTATTTGTTGGCCTACTGTATTGCGCTTTTATGTAAGCTCGTAGGATCTGTTGTATGGTATAATTATTATATTAGGCGGCAAACAGCCGCCTAATTTTAAGACATTGTATAAACGCCCATCTTAGCGTTGACAACTACTCCAACACCAATATTCTGACCATACAAATATTCTTTCGTAAGATCTGCGTTGTTTACCGGGTCCTTATCAATAATAATTCCTTCGCCCTCATCAACAACCTTAATCGGCTTATCGTTGCTTGCGATAATCCATACCTTATCAGACGGGAAGACGAATGAATCAGTTCCAACAATATGCTTCTGGCGAACAACAATCATATCCGTACCGTAGAACTTACCATAATAACCAAGATTATACATATCATCTTTAGCCGCATCAGACGTAACAGACGTGGTTATTTTACGCAAAGCAGAACGAGTACCAACAATTCTTGCCTTCATTCCAGTTGCGGCTTCTACATGGTCGACAATTCCGAGCAGAGTGTCTTCGCTATAAGAACCAGTCTGAACATATGTAGAACTTAATCCTGCGGTATTAGAAGTGATGGAATTCAATGCATTAAAGGCAGAAGTATATATCTCATTAATCATCGACTTTCCAACTTTATCGATTAATGTATCAAAGTCGATTCTGTTAGCCATATATCTATTAAATTCCTCGAAACACTTAATCATTTTAAGAGTGGGCGTAATGGTAACATTATGACCAACATCTAATCTCTGTCTGCGAATTCCCTGAGTGCCTTGTGCCGCATCAGATACGACAAACAAAGAGTTGTTTTCAACCCAAAACTCTATTGCGTCTCCAAGTGCAATATTTCTATAATCAATTAATTCGGTAAAAAATTCGTCGCCCTGCAAACCTTCGACAACAATAGCGGGAATAATTTCCTCAATTATCTGATATATCTCCGGGTGATCGCGCAGGGTTTTATATGTGATTTTAGTAGAACCACCATTTGCTTCAATAAATGCCTCTCTAAGACTATCAGAAACTTGCTTATAAGAATATTTATTAGGCACATCTTTCTTAATAAGTCCAAGAGCCAATGTTACAGTATCTCTTACAATTTCACTCATTGTTTTTTCTCCTTCCTATTCTATTACCTGATTAAATAACCTCAATAACTACAAATTCGCCCTCAACTGCAATAACAGTTCCAACCTGAGTAGAACCCGGTGTCAAACTATCAGTCAGTTTGAGTTTTGTATCTGCCTGAAGCTCAACTACTTGACCAGCAGCAGGAGCGGTATTGTTTATCGGTGTCAATGCATCTACAGTGACACTAAAAATGTCGCCGGAACGAAGTCTATATCCTCTTGCAATTTGACCAGCTTCATTTCTGAAGTCCTTCAAACTCTTTTTTCTCTCATCAGCTAAAAGCTCAGGAGTAGCGATAAGAGCAATCTGATTGAGCGGAGTATTAGCGTCAGGCGTGTCACCAATATAAACCTCTCTGCTGTTGCTTTCTAAAGAAACAAGCTTAACAACATGACCATTATTAATTGCGGTATAAGTTCCAGAAGGAGCATATCTTACCGATACCAAATCAGCAGCATTGTAAGTGCCATGCATTTTGTCTGTACGAACTACACTATAAGCCATTATTTATTACCAACCTTTCATTAATCGATTTTTTTGTATTTTTCTATGAGTTCTTCATAAGGGTTATTATTATCTGATTTGTCATCTTCGTTTAATCGAATGTTGAATTTCACAAACTTTCTCTGTTTATTACCAGATAAAGAAAAATTAGCAGTTGTTTTGCCCAATATTGCATAACATTTTTCTGCTAATGTGTTCAGATCGTATTGACTTGCGTTCTTTTTGAGTTCTATAAACTCATCATTGTCTTTTAGCATTTCAAATTTCTCAAACAGTTCGGCTTCAGCGGCTTCGCGCTCTGCTTTTTCTTTCTCTTCTTTGTATTTCTTTAATTCTGCATACTCTTCATCGTTCACTGTGTGAGTTTTCTTATATTCCTCAAATTCTTTTGCGGCATTGCGCGCATTTTCAATTTCCTGTTTCTCTTCTGCCGTCAGCCACATTATATACATTTGTTCAAAGTCGCCCGTAATTGTTGCAGTAGAATTTGCATCGTCAAATGTATAAGAAAAACGACCATAACTTTCGTTAAGGTCGCCATTTTTATTCAAATGTGCTTTTTCTACAAATACATATTCGTTCGTAAAGTCCATTAAGTAATAATAAATTGCCTCTACGATATTCCCATCTGTATCTTTAATATAAGTAGCCTTTAAAGCATCCTGCAACGCACGTCTTTTTTGATTATATGTTGCCGCAAATGTACTTTGTGGATTGTTAGAGCTTTTCTCTACAAAATCTTTAATCTTAACCTCAAGATCATTGGCTTCAATGTCTTCGATTGAAAAATCTAAATCTTCAGGTTTAAGATTGTACTTAGCCAATATTGCTAATTTTTCATCCAATTCATTGTCCTCCTTTTTGTTCGAGAATGTCATACAACTCGAAGCTAAACTATGATTACTATGTTTTGATAACTCTTCATTAAGCTCGGTCATCATCTCGTTAAACTTATCGCTATTCTTTAGCGAAAATTCTTCGGTTGTTGCTTTAGCTTCTATCATACCAGTTCCAACCGAATTACCGAGTAGCGTTATACCCTTGTACCTATATTTAAGTATTTCATATATTTTTGTTTGATTATTATACCTATACTCATCAACATAAATTTCCATTGAAAGATTGATTGTTTTATCTCTTTCAATTATTGCTTCTGCATAGTTCGAATAATCTCTCCAGCAATAGCAATCAACGAAAACATAATTTCTTCCGTTATACTCTGCTATTTCATAATTGTTTGTTTCTGGTATAACGCCTATTGGCTGTTCGTCATAAATTATACGATATTCGCCATCGTTTACCTTATCTTTCTCGATGTGCATATCATGCGCGCCAAATTGCGGCTGCCCATTTTCATCAAATACCACATGAGCAAGTAATGGTATATTTTTTATTGATTCTTTTGCATCGTCCATTACATCAACAATAAAAGATGTGCCATTTGGATTTATACCGTCATGGCACACCCTAAGTCTTAGTTTAATAAATTTATCTGAATCAAAAGAATCATCTACTTCATATGTAGTTGCCAAATTGAGATATTTTAATGTTCCAAGCAAATTCACCACCACCTTTTTGAAAAACTTATCTTAAAAAATCATTACATCAGAAAAAATAAGCCTTTTGTTTTCCACATACTGAAATTTAACATCAGGCTTATTTTCAAAAACGTATATTTTATCGTTCGTTTTTATCAACTTGTATCCAGATTTTATAAGCTTTTCAATAAGTGATGGATCGTCAGTATATATAAACTTATTCTTCATATAATCACGAAACTTACGCAAGGAAGCCCCTGCCTTTAGGCACTGGGAGGAATTGCACCTTACGCAAGTTCCGCCACCACCTTTCCATAAGCATATCCGTCAAATCGCTGAATGACTTGGACATATCTATAATTTATTCCTTGTGCGATACGCTTTCCGTCCTTGCCTTTAATATCGAAACTTCCAGTCTTTCTACATGCGACTTCGCCAAACCATACGCCTTTGTATTTTCCTCTTGGGATAACAACCTTAACCATGTCCCCTGTTTGAAAACCAAAGAAGAATTTTTGTCTTGCAAGATAACCTCTTGGGAAGCCATATCTATCTAGGTTTGTACGAGAGCGACTACCACGCCCTTTTGCTCTAATGAATAACACTTCTTTTGTTTTGAAATATAAGTGATTTGGTGTGCTTTCTCCCACGCAACAAGCGTCAAAATAGTGTGTTTTCGGCAAGTCTAAACGAATACGATTCATTTTTGTTCGTGCACCTGTTCCACACTCGACATCTAATCCTGTCTGCTTTAACACTTCATACACTTTCCATCTTGTCGAGTTAATAGCACTTGCATCTTTTAATGATTCTTTGACTTGCTTTTGAATGTGCGGATACCCGAATTCTTCTGCGGCTTGACTTCCTTTTCTTTGGTTGCAATCTCGACACGCAAGGCAGAGGTTATCTATTCTGTCTGTTCCACCTCTTGATTTTGGAATGATATGCTCCACTTCAAGCGGAACGCCTTCTTTTCCACAATAACAGCATTTTCGTCCAAACTTTTCGAGCAAATACTCCCGTACTTCATATCCTTGTAGCGTACCTTGTTGATACTCTACACCATTGATTTCAGGATTTCGCATGAGTTGCGTGTCAAACTTTGCGTTCTCGTACGATATATGCTCAATCGGACATATCTTCCTTAAACGTTCCACCCATGTTTGAATATTTTGCACACGACTCTCTAACGATGGTGGTAACCACCAGTCTTTTCTCCTACGATTAAGAAAACGTGGTTTTCTGTATCGAGTTTTTCGCTTTCTTCTTGCACGACGAAACGCCAGTCTTTTGTCTAATCGCTCTTTGATGTCTGTGCGATGGTCAAGTTGTGCAAGCCACAACACTTCTTCTCCTCGCACAATCACAAGTCCTGTGTGTTTACTTCCGTAATCGATTTTGAGCCGATACGGTGTTTTCGGTCGAAAATTATCGACAATTTCTTTTAAAATAATCGTAAATGGATAGCGTTTGTAGATCGCTGCTTTTCCTTGCTTTAATAACTTTCTTGCGACCGCCTCATGACAAGGGGCAAGTGGACGTTTCTTTGTATCTAATACAAAAACCATTGGGTATTCCCCTTTCTCTGCATAAAGCAGGTAATATTCTCCTCGACCATGTTATAGATGCTTGTTATATGCAAGACACTAGCGCTACCCACCACGCTTGTTTAATCTTGCACGACAGAGGAACGGGCTGGAGAAGCACCCGAACGTATCATGACATCTATAACGTAGGCTCTGTTTCAAGCCTTGGTCTGGTCAACATAGGGCTTACAAGCCCATGACTTTAGTCATTGGGTTGTTGACCTACGCTCGGTTTTCATTTGCGTCCGAGTCTCTTGTCTTTTCACCCGATTCTGACAACGGCTCCTCACTCTTTGGTCTGCCAATTTCTTTATCAGGAGACATTGTAGAACTTACTAACAAAGGCTCTGAATAGAGAGTGTTCCTCATATTCAACACATCATTTTCGAGATAACTCATGGCTATAATATCAGATGGACTATATCCAAGAGTAGCTGCAATTGCTTGTTTTACAGGTACTCCTCTTTCTCCGGCTTTCAAATACATATCGAATACTTCTTTTTGATTAAATCTTGTTACATTTAGCATCGATATTTTGAATTTGTGTTTAAGATTGAGCAATTTAATTCTACGATTAATCCATCTTTCAACCTGTCTCAAGTATGCAACGATTATATCAAAGTCCGATTTTATAGAATATAACATAACCGCACTACTTGATTTATTGCCATTAAAGTTTAAATCTGAAACACCAGTTGATCTCCAAAAAGCACTTTCAGCATTTGCAACATCGTCAATGCTATTATTTGTATTTTTAAAACTAAATGCTGTTGCTTTAAACGGAGTAACAGTATATCCTATTATCTCCGGCAGTTGTTTCGATATTTCTTCGGAGAATTTCCGGCACATGCTTTCACTAATTGCTATCTCATTATCACTAGTTTTGGGAACTTCATAAGCTATAATATTTGTATTATCAATTTCTGCTCTTGCTTTCTGAAGTGCTTTATAATCTTCAATATCATAGAGTTCTACTAATACACCAGCGAAAAATGGCATAATAAAAGGCAAGTCTTCATTCAGCTTTATACAAATCGTATTTTTATAATCCAATTCGATCCAGTATGGATCTTTGTTTGTGCTGTCCTTGTTTTTCGCAAGATTTTTATATAATTCATATTTTATTTCAAACTCTTTCCCGAAATTTTCAAGTTCGTCAATGCGTTTATCAAAATATCTAAAATCAAACTGGAAATTATAAACACCATCTACAACACTTGAAATTCTACAATATTTAAACGGCAACTTCTTTATATAAAAGCTATCGTTTGTTTCATAACAATATCCATAAAACACATCTTCTCTAAAGGCTGAAATTCCAACCTTTAAAAACTCATGGGGGATATTAAGCTTCTCAATATAACTCAAAACATAGAAATAATCTTTTAAAAATTTGTCCTTATCTATTTCGCTTGTGTTTAAATCTAATGGAACAACAATACTTGAGTATGTAGGCATTTTTGCAAAATAGTCAATAAGTCTCTTGAAGTGACCACTGACTGAATATAAAAATACACAAGCTTCAACTAATTGATTTTCATACTTTTCAGGACTTTTTAACCACTTTACGACTTCATCCTTTTTAAATCTTGCGAAAAATACTGATTCTTTTTTGTTTTTCCTTAAATCTATCAATACATCTTTTACCAACTTAGCATAAAACATTTTAACCTCTTTATAAGCTGGCGTATTGATGTTGTCTATTTGTTCTATCCGCTTCATCCCCCTTTCTATCTAATTTTAGGTCTCCTTCCTGCTATAATGAGACTTTCTACACTATCTTTTATGTTTTTTCTTAATTTCTGCTCAAGTTCATTTGCAATAGCATATCCCATCATAACAGCAGAGTATCTGTCCTTACGCATGCCTGATTTTTCAAACACTTTAATTTTGCCACCGTTGCCAATTTCGCTTTCGAGATTTACCATTTCATTTATTAAGCATGTTGTTTGAATATATGGCAACTGATAGACAGCTTGTTCTTCTGGTGCCATAGTGCAATATATTTTGTTTTTTAAAAGCAACTCTTTTCCTTCTGTTTCATCTATTAGTAAACGTATTTTTCCACGCACAATTCCATCTCGAAGCGTAACGGCTGCATTAGAGTTAAATTCATCGGTTGCTTTTATGCTGTAAATTATAGGCTGTGCATTTTTGACAAAACACAAACTTGCCATTTTTTCGTCATTTCTACATGTCCATGCCGGATAAGTTATATCTCTTTCTGGATCATATTGCTCTTGTGTTAATTCGTTGTATAATCCAGAGCCTATTCCGTTCGTATCTAATACAACAAAATCGCAATCTAAATCATAAAATAGCCTTCGTAATTGTAATGCTTGTTCAGAGAAGTTGCCACCATCTCTAGTTGTAAGATAAGGAATACATCTTATGTATTGATATGTTTGTTTTGTTGGCAACAGTTGCATTAAAACGAATGCAGTTACGTCATTTCTTTTAGATGGTATATATGCTACGTCAACACTTAATAGACGAACTTCTCCGTTTACTTTTTCTTCATACTTAAACTTAGGATCGTCTAATAAATCACATTGGTATCTTGGATATAATGGTTTGAGTATTCTTCTTGTTCTGTCTAAATCTTCAAAGGTAAAGAATGCATTTTCAGAACTTCCAAAAAATAGCGAATCCATTTCCATCGAAAATGAAATGCTATCAAAATCGTCCTCTTGCATTTCTTCACGGACTTGCTCAAGCGGGTAATAACCTTGACTAACTGGTAATTGATAAGGAAATCCACAAAGAAAATATTTTTCTTCGTTTACAAAGCAAGATTTAAAAAACGCTCTAAATTTATTCCAAGACCAGTGATGTTTATACCAGGCTGAAGAAATGTATATTTCTTTATTTGGCTCTTTAGGATAATCTTTATAATCGCTATTATTAAAAAAGCTAGGAGTTCTTTGTCCTGCCTTGAATTTTCTTAAAACCTTATCAATTATTTCTTTCTTTATAAGTCTAAACTCATCAAACACAATAATATTAGCCCTTGCTGAACGTGCAGAATCCGCAGCCGTGACTACCTTAATAGTTGAAGTATTTTTAAAAATTATGTATCCTTCAGATGTTACGTTATTCCATCTTAAAATCTCATTTCTCAAGTTCTGAGAATTAGGCAAAAACTCTTCGATTATTTTGTTTAAACAGTTGATACTTTGACTTCTTTTGCCAGCAGCTATACATATCTTAGTGCCGGGATAAAGGATACACCATAAAACACAAAAAGCCGCAACTATTTGCGTCTTTCCCATACCTCTTGATGCTATTATCATTACATATGTAAATCTAAACATTAGCACTAAAAGCATTTTTTGAAATGGTTTTAACCATTTCATATTAAGATAATCAACAGCGAGCCTGTGCGGATTTGCCCTATAATAGCTTGTCCATATCCCAAGACCTTCCATTATTCTTTTGTATCTATCTTCATTGTTTTTTTCGGGCAAATAAATCACCACCTTACTTAGTGGCTTCATTGCTGCCATTAATTATGTAATCAAAAACACCGTCATCGTCAGCATCTTCTAATTCTGGCACTTCGGCTCTATACTTATCCATTTCTTCTTCGTACATAGCCGCATATTTATTTTTAATACCAAGCATCTTGCTTAAATGACCGAGAAAATATATTGTTATAAACCTAACAATACCATCAACATCTTCCCATTCTGGATCAGGATTAGGGATTGGACGCTCATTTTCAAACATCTGTATCATTACGCCCAAAGGTTTTTCACCTGTTTTATCACTAGCGTCTTCTTGGATCGGTTGCAGGTTCGCACTTGCAAGTGTCTTTTGAAATAGATTTCCAAGTTTCGTAAACGAATCAACATCATTATTTTGCAGTGCTTTATTTTGTTGTAATTTGATAATGCACAAATCCCTAACAAGACATTCTCTTGCCTTGCTGTCAATTACAACTTTCGCCTTCCAATCACCAAATGAATTTTCAAGATACTTATATTCTTCTAGTGTAAACCCAGTACCCCATTTTGCTATCATTTCGGGCGAAATAATAACATTTCCTTCTTCGTCTTTTATACCATCTTCAATACTTGTAATATTCTCTTTCTCTTTTTCTTCTTCTATCAATGTGTCATCGTATGTTTTTGTGCCAGAACCCCATTTTGGGAAATTTAATTGACTAAAATATCCACTAATTACATATGAAATACCCTTGCCCTTTCTGGATACTTTATATAAATCCTCATTAAAGTAAATATCCCAAGCCATACATAATCGTTTCATGGCTAATTTAGTGTCATTGTATAATTCATCATACTTATATAATTCTTTATCTAAACATGTATTACATATGGGCAAAAATCCAGTAGCGGCATAACGAGGGCTTTTACTTGGACGAAAATTCCCCTTTAGGACTGGATAGTTTTTACCACAACAACAACATACATATTGGGCTTCATTCTTTGTTTGTTTTTTTGCTGGCATTGTTCATCACTTACTATTATTCAATTTTCCTACATTGTCTTTAATTTCTTTGCTAAATCGACAATATAAGCTCATGAAATCATCACAATATTCTATTTCACCCGTCTTTGGATTTTTATATCCATGCCCTTTATGTTTTTTCACGCCCATGCTAAAATATCCACTAAAACAAAAAGCATCTCCATTAGAGAGACAATCCTTAATTGTATCTAAAACCATGTAAAAGTATTTTTCTGCGTCAACAATTTTTATATTATATTTTTCAGCCATACGGCGTATAAAATCATTTTTAGTTAATTTGTTGGTCAATATCGTCAACCTTTCTTTTGTGTTTTTATGTATCAATCGTTGTAAATAAAATATCTGTTATATTCTTTTTGTTATTTAAAATGAACGATTGACATGTTGTGTTTGATCCATAATTGTTTTCACAGGCATATATAGATCTTCCACTTATTGTAGGGAGTCTCCTAATAGTTAAATTCCTATCTTGCCTTACTATTTCAGTATGTAAATGTCCTAAGAACACCTCAACATATTTAGCCCCGGCAATTAAATCTTTAGCTTCGTCAAAGACAGTATTTCCAAGTTTATCAATTTTCCCGTCATGCGTAAACATCATGACAGTATTTCCGAAGCGTCTATATTTATTGGTCAAAGGAGAATAATCTACACTTATATTTGGATCATTTTTAAATTGAGTATATAAATTATATACAAAGTAAAAAGTAATCTCTTTATCATGGTTACTAGGTATATATATAACATCAACGGGTGCAATTTTAACCAATTCATAAATTGCCGATACCATTATATCAAATAACTCAATATATGCTTCGAAAATGTGTTTTTCATTAGTTTGCGGCGTGCCTTTAAATGTAGTTCCATTAATTCCATTTGCATTAAATAAATCGTTTCCAATCGGGAATATAATTTTTTCTATATTTCTATCCTTGCATCTATAAATAACATCCTGAATAACCGCATTAAACTTCTGTTTAGCAATTTCACAATTATAATTATTGCCAGTTATAAATTCACTTACGAGTAAATTGTAATGTAAATCAACAATTGGCAACAGCAAACAGTTTTCACCAGAGCCATAATTATCTGTATATACTTCATACTTGAACGGTTTAGGTTCGAAATTATCAAACCATTCCTTAATAACCTGAAGACTAATTTCATCTTCAGCGTAAGGTTTTACCGTTACTCGGCTTTGATACATCAAAAGCCTTTTGCCGCCCCTTATTTGACTATGCCAGTAATTATTTCTATAGGCAACAACTTTCCATTCTTTTGGCGACAAGTTGTGTGCTTTTAATAAAAATTCTGGAGTTATTGTTTGTCCCTCACATATTTCAATAAGACGATCTGAAACTAATGAACCATCGCGTTTCAATTCAACAGAACTATTTAGTTTCAGCGATTCTTCGTTTTCAGTGATGTCTTTAGGAATTAAATCCCATCCAGCGTCTAAATATTCATTAAGTATTTTGCAACCTTTTCTTACAGTGTCTCTATGTTCTACAACACCATAAAAATTAGATCTTAAATCAGCTAAATCTTGCCATTCTAGGTCTGGATTAGACCTTTTTTGTATCAAAAAATCCTTTTGATTTTTTAAAAATATATCTAAATCCTTTTTGCTTTTATCGAAGATCAGTTTTATCTGTCCTTTCTTCTAAAATTTGTGTTGAATTGATAAATTAGTTTTCTTACTTCATTAGTCTCAAAAACATAATATTTATTAACGGTTTTTCGTATCTTGATTTTTGGATAATACTTTCTTATATATTTTGCTAAATCTTTTGATATTTCTCTCAAACTTAACAAATCTTCCTTTTCTTTAGTTGTTTGTGAACTACCGCCACTTATAGAAGTGGCAGCTTCGTGGTCAAGGTAACTACCGTTACCAGATACCCCACGCTCAAAGGGCTGTTCCATCCCCAGGCTACCATCTACATGGCTAATTTTAGTAGGTTCTTTGCTGCATTTATATCTCTATCATGTATAGCACCACAATTTTGGCATTTCCATTCTTTTAAAAGGAAATGAGCCGTACTTTTGCACGGCTCATTTTAATTATTCGCATTTATAGGCTGAGAAACACCTGATTTTACAGCTTCCCATTTATAGGCTGAGAAACACCTGATTTTACAGCTTCCCATTTATAGGCTGAGAAACACCTGATTTTACAGCTTCCCACTTATAGGCTGAGAAACACCTGATTTTACAGCTTCCCACTTATAGGCTGCGAAACACCTTTAACTAAATTACCGAGAAGTCCTCCACTTCTAAGCGTAAGCGAAAGTGGAGGATGAATCGGTTATCCAATTGTTGTTTCTACACACCAATCGAATTTTTTCTGTGCTTACCTGTTTATATTTAGGTGTTGTTTGTAAATAATTACCTTGTATATCTTGCACATATACCCAATTACCAGTGAATCCCGATATAAAACCAATCTTATTTATTTCTGGTATATACACTTTATCCCACAAGCACCACTTCTTTTCTTTTACAATTATTTCTTTTGTATTTTTGCTATTTCTTTTTGCTTTCCTATTAGGTTCTTTTCTACCTTTACGCGGTATTTCTTCATGTAAACTACGTTTCTTTTTACGTACCTGCTTTATATAATATATATTATCGCTATATTTCATTGGTTTTATATTTGTAATTACTATTGCATCGTTTATATGCGACTTTTCTATATTCCACTCTTTACGTTTTCTGCGTGTGTATAGTCCAAAAGTATATTGTGTTGGTGCTATTTCTTGTAGTTTAGGTACAAGATAATCTTTTAGTACATTCATAAATGCCGTTTCCTGAAATTGCTTTATCTTAGGTGGATTTTTACCTGTAAATTCTTTGTAGTCCATATTACTTTTTGCTTTATTATGTGCTTCACAACTACATACTAAATTGCTTGGATTATTGCTACCACCCTTGCTTCTTGGTATAATATGGTCTACTTCAAGAATATCATTACAAGGTATGTCTGGTCTTAATTTTGCATAATGACAAGTAAAATTATCTCTTATTTTTACATATTCTTTTACGCTATCATATCCATACATTTCTCCCTGTTGATATTCTATACCATTAATATCTGGATTAACTAATGCCCGTGTATCAAATTGCCCTATTTCTACTCTTATTCTGCTTATAGGTAAAATTTTTATAATATCATTTACAAGTCTTATATGAGCATTAATCCTTGATTGTATACTTGGCGG
>ENA-UPSA01001542-UPSA01001542.1-bioreactor-metagenome-genome-assembly--contig:-NODE-1542-length-21212-cov-49.262088_pt1 | contig 21212 bp, 30 predicted proteins | sample MGYA00238183_ERZ773288 | MGnify/ENA primary metagenome ERZ773288 (study PRJEB29028, sample SAMN07631243) | bioreactor metagenome | isolation source: Switchgrass digestor | place: USA: Dartmouth... | reverse complement strand
TACAAGGTGTAAATCATAAATATTTTTCAGTTGTACAACACTTTGATGGGTATAGCTATAGAAAGGAGGTAGCAAATCTTATATAGCGTCTTTGTAAGAGACGCAATTCCTCCACGTGGCTAAAGTCAGTGGCTTCCTTGCATAAGAATTTGTGATATATGTGGACAAAGAAAAGTTAAGAGAATACATATTATATCTCAGAACTCATCCAGAAGAATATGTAAAGATGTGGACAGGACAAGAATTAAAACCTTGGCAGAAATTGTGGTTGAGAATAATGATTAAAGCCAATAATTTAAGATATAAGTATTATATTAAAACTAGATTTATGGATGATGTGTATTATTTCCCCATTAGAGGTCTCATTAAAGATAAAGAAAGAAAGTATATAAGTTTTTATTGCTGTGGCTGTTTAGATATACATGACGATTATCCTATAAAAGATGTTAAATATAATGGAACGAGACTACAAGCTATTAAAGAAGTATTTGAAGAAATAGAGTCATGTATGGAAGGTATGAATTATTGTCCTAAATGCAATATAGCAATGGAAAATGATGATTTCTATTATGATGAAGAAAGAGAAGAATATATGGAAATTTGGATTTGTCCTCAATGTGGATACAGAGAAGATATACCAGAATAGGAGTAAGATGCATATGAGCGTATCATTTTATTATAGTGATTCTATTGAAAAGAGCTTTGATAAATTAAAACAGGCTGTGAATGATATAGAAAAGAAAGTGAATAATGAAATTAATAATTTAAAATCTCAGTTAGAGATTAAACCAATACAAAGATTTGAGCCTTTGTTCCTCGAAGGAGTTAAAGTATCAACATGGGAAGATTCATCTTGGTATTCTAAAAGAAAACACATAAGAATTGATTATTCGGAAGAATGTAATAAATTTTTAAAAACTCAAAATATTCATTCAGAAGGTACTTGGTCAGGATATAGATTTTTTAGCATTTCTGAAGATGGTTTAAAATCAGCTTATGAGTTTATTGATGCTTTAGCGGAATTTGACAAAGAAAAACATCAAAATAATATTGTTAAGTGTAAATCAAACAACGAAACATATACGGCTTTAATGAATTTATTAGAGAGAATTGGCATTAGCAGCAAATATTACGGATATAAGTCTAATCGTAGCCGTAATAAAGACTGGATAAATTATAATTGGCAATCTGAAATATCGGGACAAATACCAAGAACATATTCCAGCAGTTATCTTTCTGATTTAGTTAAAAAACATAAAGATAGTATTCAAAAAATATATGACACAGAGATGAAGAAAATTGAAGAAGAAAAGAGAAAAGCAGAAGAAGAGAAGAAGTTAAAAGAACAAAACAGGAAGCTTGCGTTGTTGCTTGCTAAATATGACTTGGATTTAGATTGTGATTGGAATGATTTGCTTGACGAAGTAGTAAATAAAAATAAATATCTACGTTTAGCTTATTATCTTGAGAAAAATCGGAACGATTGGAATGATGGTTGTTGGTATGCTGAAAATGGATTAAGTAGATTTGATATAGAAACAGAAGTGGACAAAGAAATATATAATAATATAAATTACTATATAGAAAATTGGCATACATATATGGATGGCAGATGTTTCAGAGATTGCAAGTATAATTATTCTGAATTGTATAGCATGGTTGCAGAGCAAGAACCTGATTTGTATAAAGATTTTCAAGTTATAATAGAAAATATAAGCGATTATTAATATAATAAAGGGGTTTTATTATGTACGATAGTAAAGAAGATACATTAAACCACATTATAAACGTTAGAAAATATGCTGGAATATTACAAAATGCACTATTTGAGCAAACATCAAAACACGATAAGTCTAAATTAGAAGAACCTGAAAAACCTATATTTGATGAATATACTCCAAAACTTAAAAATTGTGTTTATGGTAGCGATGAATATAAAACATATTTAAAAGAAATGCAAGTTGCATTAAAGCACCACTATGCAAACAATCGTCATCATCCAGAACATTTTGAAAATGGAATTAAAGATATGACGTTGGTTGATTTATGTGAAATGATTGCTGATTGGAAGGCTGCTACATTAAGACACAATAATGGCAACATAATTGAAAGTGTTGAACTTAATCAGAAACGATTTAATTATAGCGATGAACTTAAACAAATATTGATTAATACAGTTAATATGTATTTTAAATAAAAAGAATGTTTGATTTAAACTATTAAAATAATGGGAGGATATATATGATAGTGTTAACAGTACTCACCGCTTTTATAGTAGGCATTCCTTGTTTAATATATGCAATAACAGAGTATTTTAATTTTGGTAATATCTCAAAAATTGCATTAATTATTTTTGGAATATGTGTAATTTCGATTGTCTCAACAATAATTCATTTAAAAAATATATCCAATGAAAAAGTTTGGGAGGAAACTTGGACAACAAATATAGTTGCTTTAAAAGATAATTCGGGTGTTGAAGGTAGACTTGGTGGTAGTATATTCATTGTTTCTGGACAGATAAATGAGACACCATATTATTATTGTATGGAGTCTACATCAGAAGGTAAACACATGATAAAAATTCCTTCTGATAATGCATATATAGTAGAAACAGATGAAAAAGAACCTTCAATTATAAAAATGACTCAAAAATATATTGATAAAAGGTATCCTTTTTGGATTCCAACTACTGAGAATACTAAATATATAATTTATGTTCCCAAGGGAACTGTTGACACGAGATATACAATTGATTTGGAGTAAATGTGTAAAAATTTTTGCAAAGGAGTGAAACATATGAAATATAGAAAAAAGCCAGTAGAAAATGTTTTATCCAAACTTACATAGTATTAATATAAAATGGAGGGTAATTATATGGAAATTCCTGATACACAATATTTTAAACTTTGTCAAGAAGCAATAGAATTGATAATATCAATTAATTCTTTTTATGACAGACATATATACAAATTTTTAGATACATACAATGACTATTTATATGATTTGAAAAAGTTATATAAATTATTAAATGATAAAGATAGTAGTGGTTTTGTATTAGGCAAAGCTGTTACTTTAGATGAAAAAATCTCCGAGTTATTAAAAGAAGTAATTGAGGAGGTAAAAGAAACAAAAAATATTTTTTGGTTGTCGTGTGTTTTACTTTCAACATTAGACGATTATAAAAAAGGGTTACAAGATATTTTGTTTAAAGTTTTATCATAAAAGTTTATAATAAGCTATGTAAGTTTGGATAAATTTGAGATTTTATTTGGAAGGAAGATATTAAAGATAATTAAAATGAATAATTTATGAAGGCTAAGAGGAGGTTGTATGGATAATAAGTTATGTCCATTAAAAAGAATTGTTAAACAAAACAAAGAAAATAATGAATACATTACTCGTTTTGGCGAATGTGAAAGAGAAAACTGTGCATGGTGGACTTGGGGATTGTTTACAAATAAAGATAGTGGATGGTGTGCATTACAAACTTTGGGTGCTATATCCAATATAGGAATAAATTAAAAAGTGTATTTGGTTTAAAATTATAATATAATATAATGAAGAATATTGAGGGATTTACCGATGATAATATTAAAGATGGATTAGTTTTTGAGGCTTATCCCAAAACACAAGGATTAGTCGGAGAATGCTTTATAAACAAAAACATTGTATATGAAGAAGATTTAAGAAACAGTACTAAGGATTATAACTTAACGGATTTTCAGAAGCAACAAACAAGCAATACAATTTTTTGCCTATGTATACCATTGATAAACACAAAAGACGAAATATATGCTATAATAACATTAGATAGTAACGAAGAAATAGTAATACCCCAAGAAAGTAGGTACGAGATATTCAGTCTGCTAAGAACCTTTGGAAAACGATTTGGCGAAGAGATGTTTCACCTTTTCAAGTAAGGAGGTATTGTTATGAAAATATTAGTAAGAAGATATTCAAATACAGTAAATAGTAAAGATAACGAATCGTTCAATAAGAGTATGTCAAAATCCATGATTGAAAACTATAGAAGTATCGAACCTGTCACAGTGTATAATTCTAAGACTGGAAAAAACGAAACATATTTCCCGGATAAAAGTAATAAATTAATTATATAGTCTATGTTAATAGGAGGTTAAAAATATGAAATGTTTTTATCACAACGATTCAGATGGAAAATGTGCAGCATTTTGGGTAGCTTCAAATGTAAGTATACATGATAAATATAATGATATGCCTGTGTTTCAAGAAATTGATTATAGAACAAAATTTCCTATGGAAACAATAAGAAAAGATGAACAAGTTTACATAGTTGATTATTCGATAAGTCCCGATGAAATGCGAGAGCTTTTAAATATAACCAAAGATGTTACATGGATTGACCATCATAAAACTGCCATTGAAAAATACAAGGAATTTGAACATGAAATTAGAGGTATAAGATATGATGGTGTTTCGGGTTGTATGCTAACTTATTGTTACATACATCATATGACAGCAAGAGGGGAAGGAGAAATTAAACCATTTGATATATCTATGACGGAAGATGCTCCTATGTTTACAAAACTTATTGATGATTGGGATGTTTGGAAGTTTAATTATAGTGATGATACGAGATATTTTCAAATAGCTTTTAATGCTTATGATTTTAGTCCATGTGCAGATACTTGGGATATGTTTCTTGATAATGATGGCGAACAAACACTTATAGAACAAGGAAAAATAATGATACAATATAGAGATAATTGGGCTAAAAATTATATGAAACTTGGGTTTGAAACTGAATTTGAAGGTCATAAATGTTTTGCAGTAAATCTTGGTTGTTGTAATAGCGATTATTTTAAAAGCCTTCCAGAAGGGAAATATGAGATATTAATACCATTTGTATTTGACGGAAATGTATATACAGTATCACTATATTCAACGACAGTAGATGTATCAGAAATTGCTAAAAAATATGGTGGTGGAGGACATAAAGGTGCTTCTGGTTTTCAAATTAAAGAATTACCTTTTAAAAAATTAGAATAAATTGACGGTTTGATTGATATGCTTGACAAAATATAAATATAATATATAATATAAATGTGAGGTAATACATATGGCTTTAGGTAAAGAACAAATACAGGCTATGAGAAAGTTTGCATTAAATAGTTCTTATCCAGATAAAAAAATACAATTGGATTTAATTGATATTATTGTACAGCAACAAAAAGAAAATGATAGATTAAAATATATACTTGAAGCAGCTTGTAAATTGCTTGGTTTGTATTGTGAATGTCCGATTAACTATATTGGAGATGCAGATGATATTATTGAGTGTAATAAAAATTGTAATACATCTATAAAATCGTCTAATTGTTATGCTACATATTTTAGTAAGAAATTTGGATTGAGATAGCACACTTGACAAAATATTAATATAAAATTATAATATAATTGAACAAAAGGTTTATTTGATTGAAAGGGCGATATAATGCTTTTAACTAAAACTGAATATTTAACTAATATGCCAACTGACATACTAAATGAATATGGTCTTACAAAAACATTATTAACAAGACGAGAAACAATATATTTGAAGCACGTATTGAAAAACATATTTATTTATGGAGACGAAGAATATTTAAAATCTAAGCTCAATATGTTGCAGTTTAAATCAATGTTTCAATATTTTGGTTTTGTAACAAATAAACTGCGAGCAATATATAAAATACCAAGAGAATACACGGTTGATAATGTAGATGATATTGTAAAACTTAAAAGAGAAAGTTTCTTCAAAATGCTAGAATTATATAAAGATTTGAAGCCGATTATAATTGTAGATTTTGATAAAACATTAACTAATCCAAAGTTTCATACTTTATATAATTATATTATAGATGATTATAGCGTGATAATTAATAGTGCTAATCCTATGCAAGATGTGATTGAAAGCTATTTAGACAAACATAATTTACCAAGACCAAGAAAGATATTTGCCAATAAGGGAAAACAGAAGAAAATTACAAAACTAAAAGATATAGTATTAACTAACCAGGACAAAATATTTTTCTATTTAGATGACGAAGAAGAATATCTTGAATACGGGTGTTTACTGTTCATGTATTGCTATAAATACACTAAAGACGGGAAAATATATAATTATACATTTTTCAAAAAATAGTCAAAATATTAATATAATATTAAAAGAAGTTAATATATGCACGAATATGATAAGATGTTTCAATGGGTAAAGGAAGGTGGTGGTAATAGAACTATTTCTATTGAAATAGGAAGAATAGGAGATGATTCGTTTTTAAGGAAATGGGCTTATGATTTTAACTTAAAAGTTGGGCAACATTTTGACAGCATTGATGAATTTGACTTAGAAAAAATTAAGGAAGTAAAAGAACAAAAAGAATATATAAGACTAAAACACAAATTTGAGAAGGGAGAATGATTTGTACATATGTCTGAAGAAAAGTTAAGTGTTAAGAAAAGGATAGTAAAAATTGCTAATCTTTTAAGATTAGAAAAAGACGGTAGAAATACTTTTAGCGGGTATGATTACTTTAAACCAGATTCGATTTTAGCCGCTATTAATCCTTTATTAGAAGAATATGATTTATTTACAAAGTTTGAACTAAAAATTCACCCAACAAAAGAAAATTATTACTTAGGGGAATTGACAATAGAAGATGTAGACACCGAAGATGGCAAACAAATATATGAGTTTGATATTGAAAAAGCAGAAGTAAAGGGTGCTAATGCCGCCCAAAACAGCGGTGCTACTCTTACATATGGCAAAAGATATTCACTTATGAATGCATTCAATATAGCAGATAATGATGATGATTATGATTCAAACAAAATGACTGAATTACAGAAGGGATCATCAAAGACTAATAAAAATACAAATATAAAAAAATCTACTAAAGACAGAGTAAATGATATGGTAAATGTATTCAAAAAAGAATTCGATGTGTCAAAAGAACAAATAGAAAAATTTATTGGTAAAAAAGTAGAAAACATCAACGATGCTGAATTAAGCAAATTGAGTGTTGTATATAGTAATATAAAATCAGGTAAAAACAAAAAAGAAGAATATTTTAAGTAAGGTGAGGTATATTTATGTTTTTAACCGCTGAAAATTATTATTCTCTAGAGGCAGACAAATACTACCTTAGTGTGAGTCAATACAAAAATTTCTGTGACTGCGAAGCAAAAGCATTAGCAGAATTACAAGGATATAAAACGCCACCAACAGATGCTATGCTTATCGGTTCTTATGTAGATGCATGGTGTGAAGGTACGCTGGATAAATTCAAAGAAGAACATCCAGAATTATTTAATAGTAGAAAAAAAGATGAAAAAGTATTACTTGCTAAATTTAGTGTAGCCGATGAATGTATAAAAACTATACAAGATGATATAAATCTTAGTACATATCTTACAGGACAAAAACAAGTTATATTTACTGCTGATTTATTTGGTGTACCCTGGAAAATTAAAATGGACAATTATAATCCAGAAGCAGGTTTTTTCTCTGATTTGAAAGTTATGGCTAATTTATACGACAAATTTTGGAACAAAGAATTACAAGTATATGAAAGTTTTATTGAACATTATAAATATAATTTTCAAATGTGTGTATATGCCATGATAGAGAAACTTGCTACTGGTAGAGAAGATTTTTTAGAGCCATACTTAGTTGTAGTTACAAAGCAACAACCATGTGACAAGGCAATATACAATGGATTTTTAAGTGATATGCAGGCTGTAATGTGGCATATAGAAGAACATTTACCGAGAATTATAGCACTGAAGGAAGGCAAGGTAGAGCCAATACCATGTGGTAAATGTGAATATTGTAGAAGTGTAAAAACCGCAGAAATAATGGATTATCACTATTTATTGGTGTAGGGACAATATGTATCCCTTTGAGATAAAACAATATAAAAAGGCTGATGATGGAGTCTATCTGAAAGTTTTTGTTCAGGATAAAGAAATTTTAGATGAGATAATGAGATATAAGACTAAAACAGGCAATCTAAAATTAGACGATAGTAGAAGGATTAGTGCTAAACAACAAAAACGAATATATCTCACTATAAAAGACATTGCAAATTATTTAGGCTATTTTGAGAAGGAAACCGAACAATTGTTGATAGACAATTTCAACATCAGCCATAATGAAAACTTAACCTGTATTCCAGAATGTTCTATGGATTTAGCAAGAAAATTTCTTGCTTATCTGTTAGAGTTTTGTTTACAATATAATATTCCGTTAAGTGATTATGCAGTAAATAGGATAGATAATATAGAAAGCTATATTTCTTTGTGTTTATTATACCGTAGATGTGCGGTATGTGGTGATATAGCAGATATACATCATGCCCTTGATGACAAAATTCAAATGGGCAACAACAGAAACAAAATTAATCATGTAGGAAGAAAAGCTATACCACTATGTCGTACTCACCACACTCAATTGCACAACATGAGTGAAAACGATTTTTACAAAAAGTATTCTATTAAACCAATTCCTTTAACGGAAGAAATGGTAAAAAAATTAGGATTATAAAATCAAGGAGGAATTATATGAACAAAGTTATTTTGATGGGTAGACTTACAAAAGACCCTGAAGTTAGATACATAAACAATAATAATACAGCAGTATGTAATTTTACTTTGGCAGTAGGCAGAAAATTTCAAAAAGAAACTGATTTTATTCCTATAGTAGCGTGGAATAAATTAGCAGAATTTTGTGGTAAATATTTTACAAAAGGTATGCAGGTTGCTATTGTAGGAAGTATTCAGACTAGAACATGGGATGACAACAAAGGAAATAAACATTATGCAACTGAAATACTTGCGAACGAAGCTTATTTTGCAGATAGTAAGAAAGACTATTCTAATACTTCATTAAACAATGAGAAATCTGAAGAATTTGGTTTGGAAATAGACGACCAAGAAATACCATTTTAGTTATTGTAGGGAGATTCAATATCTCCCTATAAACTAATAATTATAAGGGGATTATCTTTGATGGAAGATAAAACATATAAATGTGCATATAAGCAATGTAAAGTGGGTGGAAAAGTAAATAAAAGTATAGCAGTCAAAAAAGGAAACAGATATTATCATTCAGAGTGTTTAAAAGAAATAAATAATAAAGAAGAAATACGAGAATTGTTTCTTAAACATATAAATCCTACAGAAGTTATTTCTTTGTTAAACAGAGTAATAAACAATATTATTGAAAATAAAAAAGTTTCCAGTGATTTTCTGCTTTTTGCTTTAAAATATGTTATTGAAAATAAATTATCGCTTAATCATGCCACTGGTATGTATTATATAATAAACAACAACAATATAAAAAAAGAATATATGAAGCAAAAAGCAAGGGAAATTAACAGCAAAATAAAAACAACAAACGTTTCAGCAAACAACGAAGTAAAATTCAATATAACTATTGAAAACAACTCATGGAGCAAAATTTTTGAGAGGTGATGTATTTGAATATTTCAGCAATTTGTGATTCGTTAGCTGAATCTGGCGTAATAGCAACTCTGATTTATCATCCTGAATTTATATTGCACAGCGAATATCTAAAACCTTCACATTTTTATAATAAAGAAAATGGTTGTATATATTGGGCTATAGATAAATTATACAAATCAGGTGTAAATAATATAGACGCTTTTAATTTATCCACAATGCTAAATAGCAAAGAAGGTGTTAAAAAAACTATAGAAAAATTTGGTGCTAATTTTATACACGAACTAATAGATTTGTCTAAACATGTGGTAAGAGATACAATAGATGAATATAAAATAATTGCAAACAAGGTTGTGACTTTAGCTTTTAAACGTGACTTGTATAAGAGATTGCAGGAATTTGAAAAATGCTGTTTTGACGATAAATATGATTTAGGAAGTTTAAATACGTATGTATATAATTCTCTTAATGCGTTAGCAGAAGAATATATAGTAGCAGAAAATATAGAACTGTTCGGACAAAAAATAGATGCATTATGGCAGGAAACAAAAGAACGCCAGCATGGTGGAAAATTATACGGTATACCTTCTAAGTTTGAATTACAAAATAAATATTGTCCTTATGAAATAGGCGAGTTAATTGTTGTTGCAGCACCAAGAAAAACAGGAAAATCAATGTTCATGTTAAATGAGTGTGTACACAAATTAAAAAATGGTGTACCTACACTTTATCTTGATACAGAAATGTCAAGTAGAAATTTTATGGAAAGAATGATAGCACATTTAGCACAAGTACCCGTATATAAGATTAAATCAGGCAGTTATTCTCCAACAGAAGAAAAGTTAATAAAAGACGCTTTAAATTTCATAAAATCTGTACCGTTTGTACATATGTATAGTCCAAATTGGACAGAAGATAAAATATATACAACATGTAAAATACTACAGTATAAAATAGGTTTAAAATTCGTTATATTCGACTACTTAAAGAGCAATGCAAGTAATAGCACAGAACAATATAATGACTTAGGAAATAAGACTAATTTCTTGAAGAATGACATAGCTGGTGGTTTAAATTTAGCAGTATTAGCAGGAGCACAGTTAAACAGAGGAAATGAAATAGCAGATAGTTATAAAATAGAACAATACGCAAGTACAGTTTTAAACCTTATACCAAAGACACAAGAAGAATTAATTAGAGATGGAGAAGATTGTGGTAATTATAAACTCTTTGTTAAGTTGAATCGTAACGGTGAACAGATGGCTGATATAGAAACCGAATATATAGATTTAGTGTTTAACGGTAATTTAGCAACTATAGAACAAGCTAAACAACAACATGCAACACAGGAGAGTCCTATTTAAGCCATGAAATATTCAGGTGAATTAATAAGAGAAATAATTAAAAATATAAATTTAATTGATTATATAGGACAATACGTTGACTTAAAACAGCGGGGCAAAGATTATTTTGGTATATGCCCTTTCCACGATGAAACCGATGCCTCTTTTAGTGTGTCCCCCGAAAAAAATATATGGTATTGCTTTGGTTGTGGAAAGGGTACAACCATAATTGACTTTGTAAAAGAATATCATAAAGTAAAATTTCCAAAAGCAGTAGAAATGCTTTTGGATTATTCAAAATTAGACATAAGTAATTTAAAAAAAGAAGCAAATATAATAACTTTTTTAAAGCAATTTACTTTTAGAAATAAATTGTCAGAAGTAAAACATGAAATATTATCACAAGACATAATGTTGCAATATTCAAAAGAACCAATAAAAGAATGGATAGAAGAAGGCATAAAACAAGAAGTAATGGACAAATATCAAGTAAGATACGATAAAAGAGCAAATAGAGCAGTTTTTCCAATATACGATAGGTATGGAAATATTATCAATATAAAAGGTAGGACTTTGTACCCTAATTATAAAGATTTAGGAATACCTAAATACATATATTATTATCCTTTGGGTTGTAATGATTTTCTTTATGGATTACCGTTTAAGGAAGATGAAATTAAAGAATTAAATGAAGTTATAATAGTTGAAGGAAGTAAAAGTGTGTGGAAATTAGAAGGTTGGGGAATTAGTAATGTATTATCTTTAGAAACGAATAGGATAAATGAATATCAAATGCGTTTGTTACTCGAATTAAAATGTAATATTGTTGTAGCTTTAGATAAAGGTGTACTTATAAAACAAATTAAAAAAGATTTCAGTAAGTTATGCAAATTTACTAATGTATATGTTATCTACGACACAGAAGGGTTGCTTGACGATAAAGACGCCCCTTGCGATAAAGGAAAAGAAATTTGGGACAGATTGTATATAAATAAAATAAGACTAAGGTGATGCCGATTGAAACTGATATTTTATGACTTTGAGGTATTTAAATACTTGTGGTTGGTTGTATTTATTGATTATGATACAAGGGAAAAAACTATAATTATAAATGATAAAAATAAATTATTAAATTTCTACAATGAAAATAAAGATAATATTTTTTGTGGTTACAACAGCAGAGGATATGACCAGCATATATTTAAGGGAATTCTTAAAGGATTAGACCCGTATGAAATCACAAAAGAAATAGTTATAAATGGGAAAAATGGTTATCAAATAGTAAGAGATGATGGTGAATTTCCTTTAAACAATTTCGATGTTTCAACTGGCTTTCATTCACTAAAGCAATTAGAAGGTTTTATGGGTAGTATGATTAAAGAATCATCTATCCCGTTTGATTTAGATAGAAAACTGACAAAAGAAGAAATAAACGAAGTTATAATGTATTGTACACATGACGTAGAACAAACTATAGAAGTTTTTAATAATAGGAAAGAAGAGTTTGATAGCCAGTTGTCACTTATTCAAACATTTGATTTGCCGATGAGTATGTTCAATAAAACAAAAGCTCAATTATCGGCTTATATCTTAGGTGCTGTAAAAACTGAAGATAGAAATGATGAATTTAATATATCCATACCAAACACTTTAAGAATTTCAGAAAAATATCAACATATAGTGGATTGGTATATGAATCCTGAAAATAGGGATTATAGAAAAGAATTAAATACAATAGTAGCAGATGTTCCACATACGTTTGCATGGGGTGGATTACATGGTGCAAGAGATAATTATTATGCAGAAGGAATTATATTAACATGTGATGTTGCCAGCCTATATCCAAGTATAATGATTGAATATGGTTATTTAAGTAGAAATGTAACCGAACCAAGTAAATACAAAGAAATAAGAGATACAAGGCTTAAATTGAAAGCTGAAGGAAATCCTATGCAATTACCATATAAGATTGTTCTCAATAGCACTTTTGGAGCATCGAAAGATAAGCATAATGATTTGTATGACCCATTAATGGCAAATAATGTTTGTGTTGCAGGACAGTTGTTGTTATTAGATTTGATAGATAAAGTAGAACCATATTGTGAATTGGTACAATCAAATACTGATGGTCTATTTTTAAAAGTAGAAAATATAGAAATTGCTGAAAAAGTTAAAGCTATTGCAAAAAAATGGGAACAGAGAGTAAGATTAGAATTAGAATGGAAAACTTACAATAAAATTTATCAAAAAGATGTTAATAATTATATTATTATAGATTCTGAAGATAATTATAAATCAAAAGGTGCATATGTTAAAAAACTTAGCAACATTGATTATGATTTACCCATAGTAAATCGTGCCTTGATAGAATATTTTGTACACAATAAACCAATAGAAGATACTATTAATGAATGCGATGATTTAAGAGAATTCCAAAAAATAGTTAAAGTATCAAATAAATACCTGTATGCCATGTATGGTAATGAAAAACTCAAAGAAAAAGTATTGCGTGTGTTTGCATCGAAAGATGAAAACGCATGTGGTGTATACAAGGTAAAAGTCGATGGAAGAATAGAAAAAATAGCAAATACTCCTGATAAATGCTTTATTTATAATGATAGTGTTATTGGAGTTAAAGTACCTGATTACTTGGATAAACAATACTATATAGACTTAGCGAACAAGAGATTAAAAGAATTTATTGAATCCAAAGCAACAAAAGGTATTACCAAATCTACACCAAGTGATATAAAATTTATAAATCAAGAAATAAAAGATGAACTTATTGAGTTTAGCAAAAAAGACCATAAGACATTTGTTGATTTGCTGGTAGATTTAATCGAGAATTCTTCTGCAAATAGCAGACAAATAGAAATATTCATTAAGCTCAATTATTTTAAGAAATATGGCAGAAATAAGAAACTACTTGATATATTTAACGAATTTACAAAAGGAAAGAACAAGTATACTAAAAATTTAAGTGATAAAACCAAAAAGCAAAGATTAGAAAAACTATACGAATATGAAAAATCGGTAGAAGATATGGCTATACCAATTTCAGAACAAATAGCATATGATATTGAATATATGGGAAAACCAGTAACTACATACGATGTATTGAAGGGTACGGGATATATATTAAACTTAAACATTGGTGGTGTTGTAGAAGCAGAAGTATATGGTTTGTCTAATGGGAATACAGTTAAAATAAAAATATTTAAAAATGATTATGTTAAATGTTCATTTAAAAAAGGTGATATAGTACAATTTATTAGTATGAAATGTAAACCAGGAAGAAGATTTGTTGGAAAAGATAATAATGGAAAACCTATTTACGAAATTGATAAAACTAAAAAAGAATGGTGGAGTGATGATTTCAGAATTATAAAATATTAATATAAAATTATACTTGACAAATATAAAACTTGTGGTATTATATAAGTAGGTGATAAGCCTACTTATATAAAATATGTTTTTTATCGGAAACAATGTATAAAAGATTGCAAAAACAAAAATTAAAAATTGGTATTTTAAAGGAGTGAATAATATGAAAATCACATGCTTTAATAAAGAGATATGGTGGCAATGGGCATGGAATTTTTGGAGAGTTGGAATTGAAGTAGATTTTGATATTCGCAAATACCATAAGTATTTTTCTCTCGAATTGTATTTATTGTTATTTGCTATTAGGTTATATTTTGAGTGGAAATAAATAATTATTTAATAATAATATAAAATTCAGTTTTTATCTAAATATAAAAAGGAGTGATTGTATATGGCAAAAATAACTCTTGATGTTGTAGACGCTGGAGAAATAAGTGATGGATACCATACTTTTAATGAATTATATTTTCATAGAATGATTTTGTTTTCTGTTATCTGTAATCAAAACAAAGATAAGGCTTGGAAATCTTGGAAACACGCTGATGGAACAATGTATGATGATTATTTCGTTGTTGGTATCACTACACCAGAAGGTGATTATACCTATCATTACCATAAAGATTATTGGGATTATTTTGATGTTAAAGTATTAGAACATGCACCTAAATGGGATGGACATAAACCAGAAGATGTTACACGTTTATTATCATTAGTTTGAATGAAAATGTGTTTTTATCGAAAGGAGATAATATTATGTTTGCATATCTTATAAATTTAGGCTTTACCGAAAAGCAAATTGTAGATTATGTTAGAAGTACAGATTATAGTTTAGATCAGTTATTAAGTGACGTAAATATACAAATTGATACTGCAATCAAACGATTAATATTATATACAATGTATGAATGTAAGTTTAAATAAAACTCAGATTTGATTTAAAAGGAGTATTATCATGATAAAAATATTGTTAGATAGAACAACTGATAATTATAAATACAGAAGTGATTGGGATAATTTGGCTATTGGTGAATATTTTATAAAGCAACGTGATAAAGAATTAATATTCTGTAAAAAAGTAAATAATTATCAAACCGAAAACATTGGTTATATAACTGACTTGAAAGAATTTTTATACACCTATGAAGATAAGTTTATTAAATAAAACGGGAGTTTATGTTATGAGATATTTTAAAATTATGCCACCCGAAGATTTATCTTATTACTATGAAATTACACTTATAGATTATGAAAAAAGTCATATAATTGGCAAACATAAATTAGATATACGTAATAAAAACGATGCATTAACATTAATTTATTTGTCTTATCTTGATAATACAAGTATCATAGAATTTTATGGAAAGCAATTCAAAGTTAAAGACTGGAATATAAGTTACATAAATCAAACTATTGATATTTATATATAATCAATTTGGAATTTGATTTAAATGTTTACTTGACAAAATATAAATATAATATTACAATAAAATTATACTAAAACAAAAGAGAAAGGTAGATATCATTGAGACGCATAATTTTTGGATTAATAGTTTTTATAATATTCACAGTTACAGGAGTTTATATAGTAAATAACAATTTACATAATCATAATATAATATTGACACAAGAAAATGAATATGATATCGTAAATACGTCAAAGGAAGAAACTTTGCTTATAGAATCCACAATTCCAGAAACAAAATTGATAGAAGAAATTGAAGAAAAAATAAAGGGAAAAACTGAAGAAGAAATTGAACAAAAGACTAAAGAAATCACTAAAGAAAACGATGAAGAAGATAAAACAACTGAAGTATCAAGAGGTGGAGAAAAGTATATTCCTATTCGGGCAATTGTTACTGCTTATGCCCCATACGACAATAAAAGCGGAATGTGCAATGATGGGACACCAGACACTACAGCAACAAACACAAAACCAAAACGTGGAACTATAGCTGCTGACCCAAAAAGAATATCATATGGAACAAAACTATATATACCTGAATATGGGTATGGAATAGTAGAAGATACTGGTAGTGCTTTAAGAAAAGACAAAGACAATATAAGAATAGATGTATATATGGATACTTATGAAGAAGCAATTGAATGGGGTAAAAAAGAAATGATAATATATATTATAGAATAATAATATAAAATAAAAGGAGATGGTTATATGCCAGATATAGCTATGTGCCGTAATCCCACATGTGAAAAGAAAAAGGAGTGCTGGAGGTATATGGCAACACCAAGTCAATATCAATGCTATATGGAATTTCAAAATATCTGTAAAAGTCCTACATATCAATGGTTCTATCTAATTGATGCTAAACCCACAAGAAAGGAAGATATAGATGGAGAAAATTAAAAATCCATAACAAAACGTGTAAAGGAGTGGTTATTATAAAAGTCACATTCTATTAATATTGCAAAAATAATAGGAGGAATATATTTATATGCACGTATCAGAATGGCTTGGAGAAAATAATAAATTAGGAATTGATATATGGAATCGTAAATATCGTTATAATGATGAAGATTTTGAAACATGGTTAGATAGGGTGTCAGGTGGTAATAAAGAAATAAAAAGACTTATAAAAGAAAAAAAGTTTTTATTTGGTGGTAGAATACTTGCCAATAGAGGATTGCAAAAATATGGAAGAAAGATTACTTTAAGTAATTGTTTTTTACCAAATCAAAAAGTATTGACAGATAAAGGATATAAAAATATTCAAGACATATGTGTTGGAGATAAAGTTTTAACTCATACAAACAAATATCAAACAGTTAATGCTGTACTACAACGTGATTATCAAGGCGAAATTTATATTATTACTCCCAGATATGGAACTGGAACTGTAAAATGTACACCCAATCATGAATTTCTTACTAATAGAGGTTGGGTTAGAGCAGAAGATTTAAGAGTGAAGTCTGATAATCATGCTGTAAGGAATGGATTGAGATATGATTTAATTAAGATTATTAATCCATCGGATTGTACAGTTGATAAAAAAGTATTTGATTTAGCAAGCATATCTTATGATTTTAATGTAGAATATGACAAAGATACTATTTCAACAACAGGAATTTATAAATGTGGTAATAATGCTAAAATAAAAATCACATCAGAAAAAGTAAAAAGATATATTACTATTGATAAAAATCTTTCATATGTTATAGGGCGTTGGCTTGGAGATGGTTGTATATCATCAAAAAAGAATCAAAAATTAAGTATTATTCAAATTACTTTTTCTAAAAATGAAATGTCTGAAGTAATAAAATGTAAAGACATACTGTTTGAACATTTTGGTTTAGAATTTCATATTTATGAAAATAAAAAACAAAATACTATTATATTAAGAAAAGAAAATGTTATATTAGCTAATGCTTTGTTGAAAATTTTTGGACGTAATGTAAATGATAAACGCATACCTGATATATTTTTTACTAAATCCGATTTAAGTAAGAGTTTATTACTAGGATTAATTGATAGTGACGGTACATTTACAAAAGATGGTTACATAAAACTATTAAGTAAAAATCTGCAATTAGCACAACAAATTGCTGAATTGAGTTTTGTTTGTGGTTTCCCTTGTAATATAAAAGAAGTAACACAATCTTACAAAAAATATAAAGGTTATTTAATATCATGGAGTAGATTAGTATCGCAAAACTTAAAAGACAATCTTAACAAATATTATAAAGATAATAGATTACAACAAAAGTATAATGTTAATAATAGCATAGCAATTAAAACAATAAATGGTGATTATTATACACAGATTAAATCTGTTAAAAAAGAATATTATAGCGGGAAAGTTTATAATTTATCTGTAGAAATAGATAATAGTTATAATGTAAATGGTTTAGTTGTTCATAATTGTTATGTAATAACCCCTCCCGAAGATAATATTGAAAGTATTTTTGATTGTGCAAAAAAATTAGCAAGAACTTATTCATATGGGGGAGGTTGTGGCGTAGATATATCAAAACTTGCCCCCAGAGGTGCTAAAATAAATAATGCAGCTAGAGAAACTACTGGTGCTGTTTCATTCATGGATTTATATAGTTTAGTAACTGAATTAATCGGACAGCAAGGACGTAGAGGAGCATTAATGATTTCAATAGATTGTACTCATCCTGATTTAGAAGAATTCATTAAAATTAAATCAGACTTAAATAAAATAACTAAAGCTAATATTTCTATTCGCATTAATAACGATTTTATGAAAGCAGTAAAAGAAAATAAAGATTGGGAACTTACATATACAAGAAAAGAAACGGGACAAGTAATAAGAAAAACAGTTAAGGCAAGAGAATTATTTCATCTTATGTGTAAAATGAATTGGGATTATGCTGAACCTGGGATATTAAATTGGGATAGAATAACTAAATGGAATCTATTAAGCGAAGATGAAAATTTTGCATATGCAGGTGTTAATCCATGTGCCGAAGAGCCTCTCCCGGCAGGTGGTAGTTGTCTACTAGGCAGTATTAATCTTTCAGAATTAATTAATAATCCTTTTGCTAGTAATAGTTCATTTGATTATATTACATTAAGAGAAGTAGTAACACAAGCAGTTATAGGTTTAAATGAAGTTTTACATGAAGGTTTGCCACTTCATCCCCTACAAGAACAAAGAGATAGTGTAAATAATTGGAGACAAATAGGGCTTGGAATTTTTGGCTGGCATGATGCTTTAATAAAATTAGGTATTAGATATGGAAGTGAAGAATCACTTGAATTGGCAGATAAAATTGGGTTTGAAATTGCCAATACAGCAATTTATACTTCTGCTATTTTAACTGATAAATATGGTATATATCCAATGTATAATGCAAAAGCAGTATTAAATAGTCCATATTTTATTGCTAATACAAACGAAGATACCAAGAAAATAGTTGAAGAAAAAGGGCTTGCTAATAGTCAATTATTAACTATAGCTCCAACAGGCTCTTTAGGTACTATGTTAGGTGTTAGCACAGGAATTGAACCAATTTATAATATATCATATACAAGAAAAACCGAATCATTATTTGGTAAAGACAAATATTATAAAGTGTATACTCATATTGTTGAACAGTATATGTCAATAAATAATATCACCGAAGAAGAAGATTTACCATCATTTATTAATACTGCTATGACATTAAATTATAAAGAAAGAATAGAAATGCAATCGGTATGGCAAAAACATATAGATGCTTCAATTAGTTCTACAATTAATGTTCCGAATGATTTTACAGTACAAGAAGTTGAAGATTTGTATATGTTGGCATGGGAGAAAGGATTAAAAGGAGTTACTATTTTTAGAGACAATTGTGCAAGAGTTGGAATACTAACTAATGATATTAAAACATCAGACAATTCAGAAAGTATGGAATTACCTAGAGGATTCATTGAAGATGTTCCTGAAGGATTAGTATATAGAAAATATAAATTACGTAATGGTTGTGGTAATCTTTATTTCTTTGTTGGTGTAGATGAAGTTGATAAAAAAATATATGATGTATTCACAAATACTAATGCTGCAGGTGGGTGTACCATAAATACACAAGCAAATAGTAGGCTTTTGTCTGCTGCTATACGTGGTGGAATACCTATTGAATATTTAATTGAACAACTAGAAAAGTCAGGTAGTTGTGCAAGTTATCAAAAGCTACGAGGAATACAAACAGGAATGACAAAGGTTAGAAACATGATATTAAATGAAGTTCCTAAAGAAACTATTGATAAAATTGATGATATAATAGGTGTTCCAGTAAGTGAAGGTAAATCTTGTCCATCGTCAATAGCAATTGTGTTAAAGAATATATTGAAAGAATTTAAAGAAGAAGAATATGAAGATATACCTTATAATATTATTTCAAAAGAAGAAGTCATAAAAGTAAAAGCAGAAAGTGCAAAAGTTCAGGAATTAAAAATAGATGAATGTCAACATAAAAATATGAGAATGACCGAAGGATGTGTAATATGTCCAGATTGTGGATATTCAAAATGTAGTGATTAAAATATTAATATAAAATAGGAGGAATTTGTATGAATTATTTAGTAAAAGATTTCAATATTACATTAACTGGTGATGATGTTCAATTTTTATTTTCTAAAAAAAGAGGTTTTGAAAAAATATCTTTTGAACAATATTTTAAAGACCATCCAAGAACATCAATAAGAAGTGAAGTTGCGGAAGAATATCTTGATATTAAACTTCCTCAAAGGGCAACAGCTAAATCAGGAGGATATGACTTCTATAGCCCATTCAGCTTTGAATTAAATCCAGGCGAAACAATAAAAATTCCTACAGGAATTAAGGCTTATATGCAAGACGATGAAGTATTAAAGATATACATAAGAAGTTCATTAGGGTTTAAATATGACGTTGTATTAAGCAACTCTACAGGGATTATAGATGCCGACTATTTTAATAATCCTAATAATGAAGGACATATATGGATAAAATTAATCAATCATGGAGATAAAACTTTGTCAATCAACAAGGGCGAAGCCATCGCTCAGGGAATTTTTGAGAAATACCTAAAAGCAGATAATGATAAACCTGTAAAAGATGAAAGAGTCGGCGGCATAGGTTCTACTAATTCATAAGGGATAGGCTTTTTGCCTTCCCTTCCTAGAAAGGATGATACATATGGCGAAATGTTCTGCAAAGTGTAAATATTATCAAGTTTACGTTGCAAGCAATAATAAAATTAAAGTTGTATGTGTGATAAGAGGACATGAAATTAAGAATATAAAAGAAAAAATGCCTAACATATATTATGATTGTGAGAAGTTTGTATTGAGCAAATAATATTAATATAAAAGGTGATTATATGAAAAGAATCAAATACGAAGTAGAAATTACATATGATGAAAAGACCGATATGGGATATATATATTTAGTACCTATACAAAAAGTAAAAGTTTCAGATACAAAAGGTAAATATCCTATATTATATGATGTTAATGAAAATAATCAAATACTTGGTATAGAGGTATTTCATGCAACTTTA
>ENA-UPSA01001524-UPSA01001524.1-bioreactor-metagenome-genome-assembly--contig:-NODE-1524-length-21454-cov-35.273704_pt1 | contig 21454 bp, 22 predicted proteins | sample MGYA00238183_ERZ773288 | MGnify/ENA primary metagenome ERZ773288 (study PRJEB29028, sample SAMN07631243) | bioreactor metagenome | isolation source: Switchgrass digestor | place: USA: Dartmouth... | reverse complement strand
ATTATTATTAATTTTTATAAAAAAATGATGCAAATACCGTTATATTTGAAGCAGAACTACCAAATCGCTTATTCTTTTATTAAACAAGGTAAATATTTATTGCAAATTGAATAAATATATGATAGTATATCTTTCTAAGACAGACAATTGTATTTGCTGTACATACAGCCGGTAAAGTTGCCGCAAGATTATCAGGTGTCTGCAATTGCCTGCTTTGCAGATGTTTGATAATTAATGCATTGGTACGGAGGTCTTTATGAGTGGAGATCAATATTATATAGTTAGAAAGAAAGCGTTGCCTGAGGTGCTTATTAAGGTTGTTGAAGCAAAAAGGCTTCTTGATTCAGAGCGCGTCATGTCTGTCCAGGAAGCAACTGATGCAGTCAATATAAGCCGCAGCTCTTTCTACAAATATAAGGACGATATTTTCCCCTTCTATGAAAATACCAGGGGAAAAACTATTACCTTTATGCTACAGCTGGATGACAGACCGGGGCTTTTGTCCAAGGTATTAAGCCAGGTAGCCAAATATGAAGCAAATATTCTTACAATCCATCAGAGTATCCCGATTAACGGTATTGCAATGCTTACCTTAAGCGTAGAGATATCGCCGCAGACAGAAAGCGCTTCGGCCCTGATAGAGTCAATAGAGTCCCTTGAAGGTATACATTATGTAAAGTTGTTATCCAGGGAATAATTGGACATACAGCCGCTAAATTATATCGTTATGTTTTCGTAATTTTATATTAGAATTGTACAGCGTGAATGGAGGATTAGCTATGATAAATATAGCAGTATTGGGTTACGGCGTAATAGGCTCTGGCGTTGTTGAGGTTCTGAATACCAACGGAGACAGTATTGCCAAAAGAGCCGGTGACCGGATAAATGTAAAGTATGTTCTGGATATTAATGATTTTCCGGGTGATCCTATACAGGAAAAGCTGGTAAAGGACATCAATATAATTCTTGATGACCCGGAGGTTAAAATAGTATGTGAGCATATTGGAGGATTAAATCCTGCTTATAGCTTTGTCAAATCAGCTCTGCTAAAGGGAAAAAGCGTTGTTACCTCCAATAAGGAGCTGGTGGCAAAATACGGAGCAGAGCTTTTGGATATAGCCAAGGAAAGAAGCTTAAATTTCCTTTTTGAGGCCAGCGTGGGAGGCGGTATTCCCATCATCAGGCCGTTGAACCAGTCCTTGACTGCTGATGAAATTATTGAGATTACCGGAATACTTAACGGAACCACCAATTATATATTGTCCAAAATGAGCGAGGAAGGGCTGGATTTTGATACAGCTTTGGCCAATGCCCAAAGGCTTGGCTATGCGGAGAGAAATCCTAAAAATGATGTGGAAGGCCATGACGCCTGCAGAAAAATAGCAATATTATCTTCACTTGCATATGGAATGCAGGTTGATTCCGAGGATATTTACACAGAAGGCATTACCGGGATTAGCGATAAGGATTTTGCCTATGCCAAAGCCCTGGATGCAAAGATTAAGCTTTTGGCTTCCAGCATCAGACAGGATGATCAGGTATATGCAATGGTTGCGCCGGTAATGATTAAGGCAAATCATCCCTTATACAGTGTAAATGATGTCTTTAACGGAATATTTGTAAGAGGCAATGTTATAGGCGATGTAATGTTTTACGGCAGTGGTGCAGGTAAGTTGCCTACCGCCAGCGCTGTTGTCGCAGATGTTGTTGATGCTGCCAAGCATATGGGTACAAATATTTGGACAATTTGGAGCAGCAAGAAGCTGGAACTGACCGATATCAGCCAGGTTAAGCACAGATTTTTCGTCCGTGTATCGGGAGACGCAAACGAGCTTAAGGACCACGTAAGGGAGCTCTTTGGAGAGGTTGAAGAGCTTAATGCACAGCTGCAGGGTGAGTATGCATTTATTACAGAATTAATCAGTGAGCAGGAAATGAAGGATAAGAAAAATACTCTTGGCGGTGTGCTAAGCGTTATTCGCACCAGATTTTAATCTGAGTAATAATCTCCTGCAGGAGATTATTATAGCAGAGAATTTATTTACCTGAGATTATGAAGTATATATACAGCTTGCACAGAAGAAAGGACTTGATTTAATGAAATACATCATTGTTCTGGGGGACGGCATGGCCGACGAGCCGCTTCCTTCTTTGAACAATAAGACACCTTTGATGGCTGCCCATACACCCTGTATGGATATGTTGGCCAAATGGTCGGAGATGGGGCTGGTACATACCATACCGGAGGGCATGAAGCCGGGAAGTGATACGGCAAATCTGGCGGTATTAGGCTATAACCCAAGGCTGTACTATTCGGGGAGATCACCTCTTGAGGCTTTAAGCATTGGTGTTGATATGGAAGCAACGGACATTGCAATACGCTGCAATATTGTTACCTTGTCGGAGGAGAACAAGCCCTATGAGGAGTTGACAATTCTTGATCACAGTTCGGGAGAGATTGCTACAGCTGATGCAGCTCAACTGATAGAGGCCGTTAAAAAGGAACTGGAGGACGAGGAATTTAAATTCTATGTAGGAACCAGCTACAGGCATTTGACTATATGGAAAAATGGCAGAGTTGAGGAACTTGCCCAACCTCACGATCACCTTGGTAAGGTGATTAAGGACTATCTTCCGGGGGTTCCTGCTCTTCGAAGAATGATGGAAAGAAGCTATGAAATCCTCAATAACCACCCTATTAATATTGAAAGGAAGGCAAAAGGCCTCAATAAAGCCAATTCCCTATGGTTCTGGGGAGCCGGAACGAAGCCTGCGCTGATGTCCTTTGAGGAAAAGTACCATATGAAGGGCGCCATGATTTCAGCGGTGGATCTGCTTAAGGGAATAGCTGTTGGCGCAGGAATGAAGGTAATTAGCGTTCCAGGTGCTGACGGAACTCTTCATACCAATTATGAAGGTAAGGCGGAGGCAGCAGTAAAGGTACTTCTTGAGGATGATTATGATTTTGTATATATCCATGTGGAAGCACCTGATGAAATGGGACATCAGGGGAATGTGGAGAATAAAATCAAGTCAATCGAATATATCGACGAAAGAATTATAAAGCCTGTTATGGAAAAGATGGAAAAGGCAGGCGCTGAATACCGTATGCTGCTTATGCCGGATCATCCGACACCCATCAGGTGCAGAACCCATACCAGCGATCCGGTTCCATATCTGTTGTATGACAGCCGAATGCGTCAAAGCAACAGCTGGAGCTATAATGAAGAGGACGCAAAGAAAAGCGGCATTGAAATTTTTAAAGGCTTTACTCTGATTGACAGGCTGTTTTCAAAATAGAAAGCAGCTGATTAATAATCTTTTGTAAGTAGGAGGCAGCTATGTTAATTGTAAAAAAATTTGGAGGCACATCCGTTGCCGACAAGGAAAGAATTTATAATGTTGCCAGAAGAATTGCCGAAGAGTACAGAAAAGGAAATGAGGTAGTTGTAGTCTTATCGGCAATGGGAAAGCAGACTGACGTATTGTTGTCTATGGCCAAGGATATTAACCCCAATGCATCAAAAAGGGAAATTGATATGCTTTTGGTTACAGGAGAGCAGGTTTCAGTTGCTTTGATGGCTATGGCTTTGGACACATTGGGTGTTCCGGCAGTATCCCTTAATGCATTCCAGGTGGCCATGCATACCACATCCAACTACGGTAATGCAAGACTGAAAAGAATTGATACTGAGAGAATCCGCAATGAGCTTGAAAACAAGAGGGTAGTTCTGGTTACAGGCTTCCAGGGAGTGAACAAATATGATGACTACACCACCCTGGGAAGGGGAGGCTCCGATACGACAGCGGTTGCCCTGGCTGCCGCACTTCGTGCAGATGCATGCGAAATATATACTGATGTGGACGGTGTATATACAGCTGACCCGAGAATAGTACCTGGCGCCAGAAAACTTAATGAGATTACATATGATGAAATGCTTGAAATGGCAACACAGGGTGCAGGCGTTTTGCATAACCGTTCGGTCGAAATGGCGAAAAAATATGGCGTTCAGTTGGTAGTGCGTTCCAGCTTAAATAATTCAGAGGGTACTGTGGTTAAGGAGGTAGTTAAAATGGAAAAAATGCTCGTAAGTGGAGTGGCATGCGACAAGAATGCAGCCCGTATAGCAGTTATCGGTTTGGAGGATAAGCCTGGAGTGGCTTTCAAATTATTTAATCATCTGGCAAATCATAATATCAATGTAGATATGATTCTGCAGTCGGTTGGCCGTGACGGCACCAAGGATATCAGCTTCACTGTTAAGGAAGATGATATTGATGAGGTTGTGGCTATTCTGGAGAGACACCGTGAAGGCAGCCTCAAATGCCAGCATATTGATGTAGAAAAGGATGTTGCGAAGGTATCAATCGTCGGTGTGGGCATGATGAGCCATGCTGGCGTTGCAGCCAAAATGTTTGAAGCTCTGTATGATGCAGGCATCAATATCAATATGATTTCAACATCCGAGATAAGAGTAACCGTTCTTATTAACGAGGCTCATGTTGAAAAGGCTATGAACGCTATACATGAAAAATTCCTGCTGTCACAGGCATAATCCTTTTTGGTGATGTTTAGCGGAGTGGTTCCTTATTAGTTTTATAATTAGCTAAAATATATGGTGCGGACAAAAGGCCCCGGAGCACAGTTAAAAATGTGCATGGAGGCCTTCTTGCTTTTATCCCTGCTGAATGCTATTATCATCATAAAGGAAGCTTTTGCCGGATTTTTTGGGGTAAGCAATGGACTGAAGCATGAGATATTTCATGGGGTGTGTATACTGTATGGAGGAGAGGTTAACAAGTTGGCTTAACAATTTATATCTGATCTTGATTTTCCTGCCGGTTATCCCGGTCATCTTTGATGCTAATAATCGATATTGGCAGGCATACATAGCTATAGGCTTATTAATTTTAGTTCAATGCTATCAATCCATATCGGATATTGATTTGGATAAGCCGGATGCAAGACAGATACTCCTGCATAGGATATGTGACCTTGGCAAGCTTGCGTTGCTTAGCTGGTATATCTTTCTGACAGGCTATTGGATATTTTGCCCTCTTTATTATATTATTATCAGCTCCGGAAATATAAAAGACAAGAAGCTGGCTTTTTTGCTGCCGATTCTGGGGTTGTTTGGAGTATGGTTTCATAGGCTTATCAATTTAGAAGGATTTGCCAAGTTTGTTTTCGCTTTTATTATCGTAAGCGGCATAAGCTATTTTTTTTACCTTATAGAAAAGATTTTGGAGCGAATTCTTATACGGGAACATTTGCTGAAGGAGCAGATGAGAATAACTGCTCTTAATGAATTAAAGGTAAAAAATTTAAATAAGGAATTAGCCATCAAATATCAACTGGCTGATCTCAATGCCAGATTGGAAGAAAGGCAAAATATAGCCCGCAATATTCATAATCTTGTGGGACATACAATTACTTCAGCAATTGTTTCTATGCGTGCTTATCGTGTTCTTCGGGAAACAGAGCCGGAGCTGGCTGAGGGAAAATTGTCCTCAGCTATGGAGCGGATGCGTCAGGCCCTGGAGGAGATTCGTCGTGCAGTAAGAGTGTTGGATCAGGAGACAGACGAAATCAGTTTGAAGGATTTTCAGCAATTATTAATTGCAGAGATTTTGCGATTTAGTATGGATACTGATCTTGAGGTTCAGCATAATCTAAATCAAATAAAGCTGGAGCGGCAAATAAGCAAACGATATTGCGAATTTTTGCATTCCGCATTGACAGAATGTCTTAATAATGGAATTCGTCATGGCAAGGCAAGCTCCTTTGTGGTGTTAATGCATTGTGACTCGAACTGTATTGAGCTTTCTATCAGCGATAATGGATCTGGCTTTGAAAATGCATCTAAGGAAGAGCAAATGGCAAAAATACGGCAAGGGTATGGCCTTCGTAAAATGGAGCAGTTTATACTGGAACATGGTGGTAGCATGAGGATTCATTCTGAGGAGGGCTTCAGTATCCATATGAAGCTACCCCTGCTTTATGCAAATCCATAAAATATTACCTATAAATACAATAAGCAGCGAGGAGCAGACTGGCATGAAAAAGGTACGGGTATTTCTCATTGATGATGAGGAGCTCTTAATTGAAAGTCTGGAAATTATATTAACCATAAAAGGGAATATGGAGATAGCCGGCAAGGCCAGGGATGGAAAAGAGGCATTGATGAAGCTGGCCGGTACCCGGGCGGATATTGCTCTTGTTGATTTAAATATGAAGGGAATGGGCGGTATTGAGCTGATTCCGATTTTAAAGCTGAACTATCCGGATATGAAAATCCTGGTGCTGACCACATTTTATGACGATGATTATATTACAGCCGCCATATCCAATGGGGCTGATGGCTATCTGCTGAAGGACAGCGAGGATGACAATCTGATCCGGGCAATCCATCAGGTATTATCCGGGCAAAGTATTTTAGACAGCAAGGTGATGAGGATCCTGTCAAAGAGGATAGCTTCTTATCAACAAAAGGATGATAAAGCGGTAAAAAAGCAGCTTCCGAAGGATTTAACCGCTAGAGAGCTTGAGCTATGCGGATTGATTGCCGAGGGGCTTACAAACTCTGAAATAGCACAAAGACTTTACATATCGGAAGGAACTGTGAAAAACTATATCTCATCGATTTATGATAAATTTGAGCTGCATGATCGTACTCAATTGGCCATTTTATTAAAAAGCATGCTATAGAAAGCATGTCTGAAAGGAATATGATAAAGATTAAAGTGAATGATTAATACTGTCTAAACTTTTGGATACAGGGATGGAATGTAATTGTTGGGAGATGGAATGCAAGTGACGGAGGTAAAATATGACTTCGGTCACTTGTTTTATGTTAAAAAGCAGGATAGGATAAAAATGACTGAAAAAGGACTCATAAAAATGGGAGGATGCTATGCAAAAATTAAGGGCATGGTTTTATCTTAAGAATAATAAAAAGCGTGCAGCTATACTGGTTGTTAGCTTTGGGCTCTATTTTGCTCTGCTTTATGGTGTTCGGTTCTTTATAAATCCCATGCATTATACGGATGAGGCAGTATATTTGGGCAATTCGGAGCTTATGCAACTGGCATATGTTAATCAGGCTTCAATGCTTCCTATGGACTTAACCTTATGGGAGGAAAACTCAGCTGCTACGACGGAGGATAAGGTAAATGAGCTTAACCGTGCAATAAATGAATTTGCACAGAAGCTGGAGGAGGACGAAAGAATTGATCATGTCTTTAGCTGCTATATCTATGGAATTACCATAAATACATTAGCGGGCTCTGCAAATTATCGCATACCGATGGTGACAAAGGAGCAGGCCAGGTTAATTTGTGACTACTTCGGAGTTCGATTGATAGAAGGGAGTTACCCCTCTAAGCCCGGAGATATTGTTATGGATGAGAGAATGGCAAAAAACCGAGGATTTAGTGTAGGGGATAGCTTATATGACGAACATACCAGATTATGCGGGATTGTATCCTGTGATAATTATTTTGCAGTTGGAATGGAATACGATGAAGTGTTTGTAAAGCGGAATTTAGTCTTTCTGGATCGGGGGACCATAAAGGATCTCGCGCAATTTTTTCAGGAGTATGGCTGGGAGGCTTCAGAAAAAAATTACTCCCCAATTCAAATATTGCTGGATCTGGAGACCAATAAGAGGAATGTTGATAAATCAAGGGCTGAGATGGAGCAACCTCTTTCGGTTATGGTTTATACCATCACTTTTGTCATGGGGGTTACATTATATTTTGTATATCAGCTTCATATTAAGGATCGCTATGAAGAATGGTGCCTGTATCGTTCCCTGGGCTATTCCCAACGGGAGGTGTTTCTTCTGGCCCTGAAGGAGTATGGAATATGCCTTTTGGGAAGCGGTCTACTGGCATTGATATTTCTTCTGATTATCTTTTATTTTGGTATAAACATGATGGAAAGCAAGGGAATAGTATATCGTTTGTGGATTCCGGAGACAGTATTGCAGCTGTCGGCACTTGTTGTTTTGCTGACAGGGATATTGCAAATACCGGTATATCAAGCTATGCAACATATAAAAACCATTGATGCTATAGAGGATGATATATAGGAGGAGCCTATGTTTGAGATTAATAATCTGACCTTGATTTATGATATGGACAAGGAAGAAAAGGTATATGCAATTAATAATGTAAGCTTAACTTTACCGGATACAGGTCTGATTGGGATAATTGGTCCGTCGGGCAGCGGGAAATCATCCCTGATGTATTGCCTTTCAACCCTAAAGAAGCCTACCGATGGTGAAATAATATATAATGGCAAGCGTTATTCCAGCCTGTCGAAGAAGGAAATGGAAAGCTTAAGAAGAGAGCAGTTTGGATTTGTATTTCAGCGGCATTTTCTGATTGGCTATATGAGTGTTCTGGATAATGTAATTGTGTCCTCAAAGCTGCCAAAGGATATGGCGAAGCAAAAGGGCCGTGAATTATTATCCAGCATGCGAATAAAAACGACAGAGATGAATAAAAGGCCAAGGCATCTGTCCGGTGGGCAAAGGCAACGTTGTGCCATAGCCCGTGCCCTGATTAATGAACCTGCAGTTATATTTGCCGATGAGCCGACCGCATCACTGGATCATGAAAATGCTTTTCATGTTATGAATCAACTAAAAAATTATTCAAAGGATCATTTGGTTTTGGTAATAACACATGATCCTTCCATATTACAGGAAGCAGATCGGATCATTGAGCTGTGGGACGGTATCATCCGATCGGATGAAAGGAGGGGTTAAGATGAACCCTTTCTCTGCAAGATATTTTATAAAAAATAATTTCTCCAGAGTTTTCATGATTGTATTAATGATCAGTATGCTGGCTCTTATTTATGTAGGAGGTTTATACCTAACCAATATCTGTGAAGAAGCGCTGGCTATAGCTAATGAAACACAGGATTTTGTTAGCGTAAGAACAACCATAGATGATACCGATGGGGAGCAACTTGGGGCGCTGGCGGAAGAAATTTCGTCAGATCAGAGCCTGGAGGTATTCGGAGTGGTTCAAAATTATTATCGGTATAAGACAATGCTTGGATTTCGCAATGGTTGGATGGCTTATGTGTTCAGCAGGGAGGATTTTATAAGGTTTAATGAAAGAATGAAGCTGATTCCGACAGATACTGAGCTTCCTGATAATGCGGTTATCCTGTCTGAAAAGGAAGCAAAGTACCTCAGAATGGACAATGGCGAGCTGATACAGGAGATTTCAGAGGACCTTGATGTTTATTATGGCAGATTACCTTTACAGGTAATAACCTATCCAGGCAAATCATTCTCTGCCTATTTTGTAACTGATGAATTCTTTACACCTCAATATTACCTGTTTACATGGAAGGCCGGCGGCAGGAAAGATGATTTTTCCAGGAGGATTGAACAGCTGCGGGCCCGGTATAATAAGCTGGAATTTAAAACATACGATGACATAATAAAGGAGCTGAAGGATAATTTTGAGATAAATAATGTAATTTATTACAGTATTATTGCAATTATGTCGATAGTTTTTGCTATTACAACCAATGCCGTTTTTGTTGGACTGTATGACAGGAGAAAACAGGAATTTGCCCTATATAAGGGAATAGGAATTGACACAAAACGAATTTATAGAAAAATGGCAGCAGAGATTTTATATATGAATGGTATGGGATTAATTCTGGGGGTTGGGATTAGCCTTCTTGCTGTTACCCTTTTGAATGAATATATTTACCATAAGGATGGGATGTCTATGTGGTATTATCACCCTACTGCCTTCTTTGCTGTCGTACTTTGTGATCTGGCCATTCTTATTCCCGGAATCGGATTACGAATACGAAATATATCCAGGGATATTAAGGATGTCAGCTTTTTATAAAGCATTTTAGTTATACCAGGGTTTAATTATATTTAAATGATTAATTGCTGTCGTTTATGTATTTAGTTTTAAATCATATATCAAGACATCGCGAAGGATTCCTGAAAGGAGTATTGCGGTTGTCAATTCATAAGGCTCTGTATTTGGAGCCTTATTGTTATGGGAAAATATGAGTCTAAAGTATATTATTGCTTTTGGCTTTATTGAATGTTATTATTATCATATCGTGGTTTAGCTATGGCCTGATTTTGATTATAATATCAGAATTTAGGCCATATTGGAATAATAGATTATTGGGTAAGGAGTAAGAGATGGATATTTTAAAACAGCTTAAGGAAGAACTTGGTGTACGCCTGGAACAGGTGGAAGCGGCCGTCAGACTGATAGACGAGGGGAATACCATTCCCTTTATCGCAAGATACCGAAAGGAGGCTACAGGTTCTCTTAACGATGAGCAGCTGAGAACCTTGTATGAAAGGCTGCAATATTTGCGCAATCTGGAGGACAGAAAGGCACAGGTGCTTGGCAGCATAGAAGAACAGGGCAAGCTGACTGCCGAATTAAAGGAGCAGATTCTGGCAGCTACTACCCTGGTTGCAGTGGAAGACTTGTACCGGCCATATAAACCAAAGAGAAGAACCAGGGCGACGATTGCAAAGGAAAAGGGTCTTGATGGTCTGGCCCAGATAATTATGGCACAGGAAATAACAGAGCCGCTTGAGAATATTGCCCGTAACTTTGTATCTGAGGAAAAAGAGGTTCTAACAGTTGCCGATGCAATAGCAGGCGCCTGTGACATTATAGCAGAGGATATTTCCGATAGTGCCGAGTACAGAAGCTATATCAGAGAAATAACAATGAAGGAAGGTACATTGTCTTCAACGGCAAAGGACGAGAATCAGGAATCTGTTTATGAGCTTTATTACAATTTTGAAGAAAGCCTTGAAAAGATAGCAGGCCATCGGGTATTGGCCATTAACCGGGGTGAAAATGAAAAATTCCTGACAGTAAAGGTCAATGCGCCGGTTGAGCGAATACTCAGATATCTTGAGAAAAAGGTAATAATAAAGGACAATCCCTATACCAACGAAGTATTGCAGGCTACGGTGGCAGACAGCTACAGCAGGCTTATTGCACCTGCCATCGAGCGTGAGATACGCAATGAGCTTACCGAGAAGGCTGAGGATGGAGCGATAAAGGTCTTTGGCAAAAATCTGGAGCAGCTTCTTATGCAGCCACCTATAGCTGGACAAACCGTTCTTGGCTGGGACCCGGCTTACAGAACAGGCTGCAAGCTGGCGGTGGTTGACAGCACCGGAAAGGTACTGGATACGACAGTGATTTATCCTACACCACCCCAGAATAAGATTGAGGAATCAAAGGCAATACTTAAAAAGCTGATTGATAAATATAATATTACCCTCATTTCACTGGGTAACGGTACCGCATCAAGAGAATCCGAGATGGTGATAGTAGAGCTGCTTAAGGAAATAGACAAGCCTGTTAAATATGTTATTGTAAATGAAGCCGGTGCATCTGTTTATTCGGCCAGCAAGCTTGCAACCGAGGAGTTCCCTGAATTTGATGTGGGACAAAGAAGCGCCGCCTCAATAGCCAGAAGGCTGCAGGATCCTCTGGCGGAGCTGGTTAAGATTGATCCAAAGTCAATAGGTGTAGGTCAGTACCAACATGACATGAATCAGAAGAAGCTGGGTGAGGTGCTTAATGCTGTTGTAGAAGATTGTGTCAACAAGGTAGGTGTGGATTTGAACACCGCCTCCGTATCCCTGCTGGAATATGTATCAGGAATTAATAAGACTATAGCAAAAAATATAGTGGCATACAGGGAAGCTAACGGCAGATTCAGAAGCAGAAATGAGCTGCTTAAGGTACCAAAGCTTGGACCTAAGGCATTTGAGCAGTGTGCAGGCTTTTTGAGAATTATAGGCGGGGATAATCCATTGGATGCTACAGGAGTGCATCCTGAATCCTATGAAGCAACTAAGGCGCTTCTTGATAAGCTGGGTCTGACACTTGATGATATAAAGAAGATCCAGGAGGCGGCTGCTAAAAGAAAGAGCCAGGAGGCAGGCAAAGGCCAGGCAGCCAAGGCTGAAAAGAAGAAGCAAAAGACAATATCGGTGAAAAATCAAAATACAGCACTGGCAAAGGCCCTGGCAGCAGCCATAGGAGGACAGCCGGTACAGGAGGAGAAAAAGGCTTCCAGCGCTGCAGCGGCAATGGCTATGGATGATGATTCCATAATCATTGGAGCGAAAATTAAAGATAAGAAAAAGCTCGCAGAAGAAATCGGTGTTGGAGATTATACTCTTACAGATATAATCAAGGAGTTGGAGAAGCCAGGCAGGGACCCAAGAGATGAGATGCCTAAACCTATCCTCAGAAGCGATGTGCTTGAGATGAAGGATTTGTCTCCTGGAATGATACTGAAGGGAACCGTCCGCAATGTAATAGATTTTGGCGCCTTTGTGGATATAGGGGTGCATCAGGACGGGCTGGTTCATATCTCTGAGCTTTCAGATAAAAGGTTTGTAAAGCATCCGCTGGATGTGGTAAGCGTAGGAGATATAGTTGATGTAAAGGTTCTGAGCGTTGATCTTGCAAAAAAGAGGATTCAGCTGACCATGAAGCTGTAAGAATACGCTGCTGTAATATAAGTAATATGAAGCAGTAATCTACCTATGTCATACCGCCTTTGCTGTTTTAGCTTATACGGGAAATTAATTTTCCGTATAAAAGGCGGTATGATACGAAGCCGGGTATTGCATAAGCTATTGCACATGAAAAAAACGGCCAATAGTATTGAGAGGTTAATTGCTATGTCATTTTTAGCTGTCATTTGCTTTGTTTTGGGGATTATATGCCTGATATATTACGGTGTCATAACCATCTATGCCGGCATTAATACTTCCTTTGCATGGTTTTGGCTTTGTGCCGGATTTGGCTTTATTATAGCCGGTTTAGTCATTAGCTATGTGATAAAACATGGGATAAAAATACCCTTCTTTATAAAATGTATAGCTGCAGCAGGAGTTTGCCTTGCAGCCTGTCTCTTCCTTCTTCTTGAAGGTATGATATTAAGCAGCGGCAGACAAAAAGCTGAGCCTGGGGCGGACTATCTGATTGTGCTGGGTGCCCAGGTTAGAGGAAGGGTTATCAGCAAATCCCTGAAAAAACGGCTGGATACCGCATACGATTACCTGATAAGCAGTCCTGATACTATAGCTGTAGTATCAGGAGGAAAAGGGCCTGGAGAGGATATCTCCGAAGCTGAGGCTATGAAAAGCTACCTGGTGAACAAGGGGTTAAGCCCATCTCGGATTATTATGGAGGATAAATCCACAAATACCGTGGAAAATATTCGTTACAGCCGTATGCTGCTTAAAAAGGATAATCCGGAGGTAGTGATTGTTACTAACAGCTTTCATGTTTTCAGGGCTCTTAAAATAGCCCAAAAGCAAGGAATAGAAAATGCCCGGGGACTTGCTGCACCCTCTGATCTTATATTGCTTCCCAACTATTATATAAGAGAGGCGGCAGGGGTGCTTAAGGATTTTATCTATGGCAATATCAGTATTTGGTGAGCAGCCTTGCATGTGCTTGCCATTTCAGGCATGAAATCTGCTTATCAGGCATGTAAATACCCTCAAGTAAATGGCGCCATTTTAAGCGGAATGCTGAAATGCCTGTTTTAGTAGGATTGCCGGTATATACGTATTGACAATCCGCATATACTGTGGTATCATTTGCATTACAAAAATAAATAAAGGCAATTCTTCGGGGCAGGGTGCAATTCCCGACCGGCGGTATAGTCCGCGACTCATTGGCTGCTTAAAGCAGACCAATGACTGATTTGGTGAAATTCCAAAACCGACAGTAAAGTCTGGATGAGAGAAGATTGGCAGAATATTTGGTTTAAGATGCCCTGATTATAATGTCATTATAATCAGGTTTTTTTCTGCCTCTGACCCAAAGAAATTCCTTTGACTTTATGTGAAGGAGAGAGGTAAAATGAGTGATTCAAAGATTTTAAAGGGTGACAAAAAGTATGTTCAAAGAAGTACCGGGGCAAGGAAATTAAGCCTCTTGTCCGTAAGGGCCATGGTTGCAATGTCCCTATTGTCCGCACTTGCGACAGTACTTATGCTTTTTGAGATACCCTTGTGGTTTGTGCCAAAGTTCTATGAGCTGGATTTTTCAGAGCTTCCTGTCTTAATAGGTGCATTTGCCTTGGGACCGGTGGCCGGTATTGTAATTGAGTTGCTTAAAATATTGCTGAATTTGTTAGTCAATGGTACAGATACAGCCTTTATAGGTGAATTGGCAAACTTTTTGCTGGGCTGTTCTCTGGTGGTTCCCAGTGCTGCAATCTATGCAAGATATAAGACCAGGAAGGCAGCCATTTCCGGTATGGTTATAGGTACAATTTGCTTTGTAACTACCGGATGTCTGCTGAATGCCTTTGTGCTGCTGCCGGCCTATTCAAGGATGTTCATTCCGCTGGAAGCCATAATCGCTGAAGGAAGCAAGGTCAACAAATATATTACAGATATGACCAGCTTTATAATCTTTGGTGTTGTACCCTTTAATCTGATAAAGGGGGTCGCCGTTTCGGCTATTACTGCAGCATTGTACAAGTATGTTAGTCCTATTATTAAAGGTTATAATGAATAACAGCCATAAATTGCAAAATAGCTATTATAAAAAAATTAACAAAGATTAATTAAATTGCTTCAAGTAAATTTAATTATAGTGATGAAATAAATTCCTGCGCCGGTTTAGCCTCAGCAGATATGCCTGAGGATAAAACAAAGCGTGGGAATAATTTTTTCAGGAATATTTTTTTGAATCTGATTGAGGCACTATTCCAATTATGTATTTTCTGATATAATTATTTTCCGGTAAGGACAAGCTGGTAGATATTTATTCAGCAAATATTACCGTAGAGAAGAAATGACTTCGGTATTGCAGAAAGAGGTTAAGCTTGATGAGAATAGAGAGTTTTTCCCGGGAGGATACCTTCCGATTGGGAGTAAGCCTGGGGGAGAAGGCAAAAAAAGGAGAGATATACTGCCTCAGCGGAGATTTGGGGGTAGGAAAGACCGTATTTACGCAGGGCTTTGCAAAAGGCCTTGGTATAGAGGAGGCCGTCAGCAGTCCCACATTTACCATTGTTCAGCAGTATCAGGGAAGGCTGCCCCTGTATCATTTTGATGTTTATCGGATATCCGATATAGATGAGATGGAAGAGATCGGATATGAGGAATACTTTTATGGAGAAGGGGTATGCCTTATTGAGTGGGCGGAACTGATTGAGGAGCTGCTGCCTGATGACAGGATATGGATACGGATAAAAAAGAACCTGGACAAAGGATTTGATTATAGGGAAATTATTGTTGAGTAGGTATTGACAGGCGTTTACAAGGGTCTAAGCTTATATGATATAACAGTACTATATTGGTATTGGAAATATCAAAAGAATATAAGAAGTCGGAAATGGTAAAACAGGTAAGCAGAATAATGTTCTAGAAATAACAGACTAATAACAGTTAGGAGTAATGGATTAATGAAATTATTGGCTATAGACAGCTCAGGGCTGGTTGCAAGTGTGGCTGTTGCAACGGAAGAAGCCCTGCTGGCTGAGTATACGATTAATTATAAAAAGACCCATTCGCAGACTCTGCTTCCGATGCTGGCGGAGATAGTGAAGATGGTGGAAACCCCAATGTCTGAAATAGATGCAATTGCCGTTGCGGCAGGCCCTGGTTCATTTACCGGTTTAAGGATTGGTTCTGCTACCGCCAAGGGCCTGGGTCTGGCACTGGATAAACCTATCGTTCCGGTTCCTACTCTGGAGGCTTTGGCATATAATCTGTATGGCACAGACAGACTGGTTTGTCCCATGATGGATGCAAGAAGGAATCAGGTTTACACCGGCCTTTACGAATTTTCAGGAAACGAGCTGATCACGGTCAGGGAGCAGGCTGCCCTGGCTGTTGGCGATATACTGGGTGAAATCAACAGCCTGGGCAGGAAGGTTGTATTTGTCGGTGACGGAGTTAAGGTTAATAAAAGCTTTATCGAAGAAGAGCTCAAGGTTGATTATGAATATGCGCCTGTTCATCTGAATCTTCAGAGGGCGGGTTCCATCGCTGCCCTTGGAATCTGCTATTACAAGAATAATAGGTATGAAAATGCAGCTGAGCATTCACCGATATATCTGCGGCCCTCACAGGCGGAAAGGGAACGGGCAAGGAAGGCTACAGCTGAAAGTGAGAAGTAAGCTGGAAGGGCAAGGTGTTTATATGATTATAAGAAAAATGACTGAGGCTGATTTACCTCAGGTCTGCGCAATAGAAAAAGATTGCTTTTCTGATCCCTGGAGTGAGGAATCCTTTGCAAAATCCCTGCAGGATAAAAATAACTATTACATTGTGGTGGAGATAGACGGAGAGATTGTTGCGTACTGTGGCTACTGGGGGATTGTAGGTGAGGGACACATATATAATGTGGCGGTTAAGAAGGAATACAGAAGGCAGCGTATTGGCTACAGGATGCTGAAGGCACTTCTTGAGGAAGCGTCTGGTAGGGGGATCGACTCCTTCACCCTTGAGGTCAGAGCATCCAACCAGGCTGCTATAGGCTTGTATGAATCACTCGGCTTTAAACCGGTTGGCATCCGCAAGGATTTTTATGCTAAACCCAGGGAGGATGCTGTAATAATGTGGCTGGAGTCTATACAGCAATTCCCACTGTAAATTCCGATTGTTTGGGATTATAATGTTATCAAGGGCAAGGCATGTACAAGCAGGAGGGATAAGTTGTGAATAAATCTGAAAACGTTAATCTTGGTGGGGAATCTGTAATGCGCTGCAATTGCTGTGGAAGAGCGCTTAAGGTTGAAAACGGAATCCTGAAGGAGGACGCATTTGAAGCTACGAAGGAATGGGGATATTTTTCGGAAAGAGATTTGGAGGTTCATCATTTCAATCTATGCGAGGACTGCTACAACAAATTAATTTCAGAATTTAAAATACCTGTTGAGGTAAGAAACAAAACAGAGGCTATGTAATTTAATCCTATGAAAAGCAGAGTTGGCTAAAGGCTGACTCTTTTTTATTACTATGAAAAGCTCATGCAGAAAGCTTCTGCATATAGCTCCTGCGGGTATTCCGTAAATAAAAGAATAATCACTAATTTATCCCGATATTCTGAAAAAAGGCTTTCTGGGCATATGGTTATATAGATAAGGCATTCTTTAGACATCCGACAAAAATGCCGATACAAATATATGGACAAATTAAGATTATGACTGTTAAAATAATTAGTGATTCGATTATAGCTTTTAATATGTGGTACAATATAATTACATAAGGTGTAAATATGTAGGTACAAATGTTATCCGAATCAGTACTTGAATATGATGAAAGGCATGAAATATAATGTTGGATGTTTGTTTGTTAGGTACAAGTGGAATGATGCCCCTGCCCGGCCGATGGCTTACCGCCCTCATGACCAGATATAATGGAAGCAGTCTGCTTCTGGATTGCGGTGAGGGAACGCAGATAGCTATCAGGGAAAAGGGATGGAGCTTCCATTCTATAGATATAATTTGCTTTACACATTATCATGGAGATCATATCAGCGGCTTGCCCGGTCTGCTATTGTCGATGGGCAATGCGGAGCGAAAGGAGCCGGTCACCCTTATAGGGCCCAAGGGGCTGGAGAAGGTGGTCAATTCACTTAGAATAATAGCGCCTGAGCTTCCGTTTGAACTGAAATTTATTGAGCTCACACAAAAGACTGAAACATTTGAAATTAACGGGTATCAAATCAGTGCATTTCAGGTTAAGCATAATATTATTTGCTATGGCTACAGCATTTATATAAAAAGAGGCGGAAAATTTTACACAGAAAAGGCCTTGCAGAATGCAGTTCCTCAGAAATATTGGAGCAAGCTTCAGAAGGGTTTAACAATTGTCGACGGTGATATCACATATACACCGGACATGGTTATAGGACCGGAACGAAAGGGAATAAAGCTGACCTACTGTACCGATTCCAGACCGGTTAAGGCGATTTCTGATTTTGCCATGAACTCCGACCTTTTTATATGTGAAGGTATGTATGGTGACAGCGACAAAGAGGCAAAGGCTAAGGAATACAAGCATATGACCTTCGGTGAGGCTGCACAGCTGGCAAAGACAGCACAGGTTAAGGAGCTTTGGCTTACACATTATTCGCCGTCAATGACAAGGCCGGAGGATTTCCTAGCGGAGGCCAGAAGAATTTTCCCTAATACCAAGCTTGGCAGGGATAAAAAGACGGTGACTCTGACATTTGAGAAGGACGACTCTGAAGATGAATTATAATGAAGGACATAAATGAGCGGCAGAGCAAATCGGAGATAAATAAACAAGAATGCAGGCCTGTAGGCAGGTCTGTATATTGAGCCATTTTTAAGGGTGGCGGAATGGAGGATTGTATGAACAGGTTAAATAAAAAGAATCTGACAACTATCGGATTTATGACACTGTTTGCAATAGCAATCATATTAGTTTACTATTACCTGAATACACAGAGGGAAACAGCCAGGGATACAACAGGTGATGCCTTAACGGAGTATGAGCAAATCATGCAGCTTGACCTGAAAAATAATTATCCTGCCACATCGAGAGAGGTGGTTAAAATAATGGGTCGAATTATCAGGTATTTGTATGACAGCCCTAAGGATGAAGAAATAAAGCCACTGGCCTTAAAGATCAGAGAGCTGTATGATGATGAATTTCTCGAAAAAAATCCTGAGGATCAATATATAAATAATCTGCAGTCGGAATTGGCGCAGTGGAAGGAAAAGAACAGGAAGATAACCAACTATCTTATGGTTAATGATGATTTGGAGGAGGAAACTGTAATAGATGGGGTAAGATATTCTGTAAGATACATATCTTATGTCATCAGGGAAAAGGGCAAGTTTACCGAGACCTGGAAGGTACTGCTTAAGCAGGATAAGCAAAACAGGTGGAAGATTGTTGGATGGGAATTTGTCCCCGCAGAAGATAAGCAGGAGGACGAAAAATAATATTTAACTGGCATAAAAAGAATGGAGATAAAATGACAAAGGATATTTTAATACTTGCAATTGAGACATCATGTGATGAAACCGCTGCTTCTGTGGTAAAGAACGGACGGGAGGTTTTGTCCAATATTATATACTCCCAGATAGAGCTTCATAAAATTTATGGCGGAGTTGTGCCGGAGATTGCGTCCCGCAAGCATATCGAAAAAATAAACTATGTAATAGAAGCTGCACTGTCAGAGGCAGGGGTAACACTGGATGATATAAGCGCTATAGGTGTGACCTATGGCCCGGGTCTGGTGGGTGCCTTGCTGGTAGGTGTTGCGGAAGCGAAGGCCATCAGCTTTGCCCGCAATATCCCATTGGTAGGAGTTCATCATATCGAAGGCCATATATGTGCAAATTATATTGAGAACAAGGAGCTGGCCCCGCCGTTTTTATGCCTTGTGGTATCAGGCGGACATACCCATCTGGTGATGGCTAAAGATTATGGGGAATATGAGATTATAGGAAGGACAAGAGATGATGCTGCCGGAGAAGCATTTGACAAGGTTGCCAGGGCATTGGGACTGGGATACCCCGGCGGGCCTAAGATTGACAAGCTGTCCCGGGAGGGGGATAAGAATGCTGTCTTATTTCCCAGAGCCCAGATTGAGGGAGCACCATATGATTTTAGCTTCAGTGGTTTAAAAAGTGCGGTATTAAACCACCTTAACAGCTGCGAAATGAAGAATGAGCCTGTCAATAAGGCTGATATTGCCGCATCCTTCCAGGAGGCGGTTATAGACGTATTGGTCAGTAAAGCTATAGCGGCCGCAATTGAGTATAAAATTGATAAGCTTGCACTGGCAGGAGGGGTTGCAGCCAATTCATCCCTCAGAAATTCTATGGCAGCTGCCTGCAGAAGCAATAAATTAAAATTCTTTTACCCGTCACCAGTTTTATGTACCGATAATGCCGCAATGATTGGAACTGCAGCTTATTATGAGTATATTAAGGGAAGAAGGGCAGGTCTTGATTTGAATGCTGTGCCTAATCTGAGAATAGGCGAAAGATAGAAGGTATTATAAATTAGGCATATGCTATAGGCATATGCCATGACTTATTAATGAAGGGGAATATAAGATGCATGTTACGGGGGTTGTATTGGCAGCAGGTCAGGGGCGAAGAATGGGTTCGTCTGTTGCCAAACAGTTTTTGGATATTTGCGGTAAACCAATGATTTATTACTCATTAAAGGCCTTTGAGAGCAGTAAAGTGGATGAGATCATTTTGGTGACAGGCAGGGAGCAGCTGGACTATTGCAAAAAACTGGTCTGTGATTATATGCTGTCCAAAGTATCTAAAGTTATAGAAGGCGGCATAGAGCGCTTTGATTCGGTTTACAATGCTCTCTGCAGCATAAAGAGCAGCGATTATGTCCTGATTCACGATGGGGCAAGACCCTTTATTACTGTAGAGAAGATAAATGAAATTATTGCTGCGGTAGATGAGTATAAGGCTTGCATAATTTGTACTCCGGTCAAGGATACTATTAAAATAGCCGATGAGTCGGGATATGTGGCAAATACACCCTCCCGCAGGATACTGTGGGCGGCGCAGACCCCGCAGGCCTTTGATTATAATTTGATAAGGGAAGCATATGAAAGGTTCTATGAAGAAGACAGATATGCTGGCGAAATCACCGATGATGCAATGATTTGCGAAATATACAGCAATTCTAAGGTAAAAATACTTGAGGGAGACTACAATAATATCAAGGTGACAACACCGGAGGATTTACTATTGGCAGAGAAGTTGGCAGGATTATATTATGAAAGAAATCTGATATAGTTGAGTTTATTGTGAACTGGGATATAATGTAATTTACGACTAAATTATCATTCTGTACATAATCAAAATTATCATTCTGTACATAATCAAAAACCTCTTGACACAAAATAATTAAGATGGTATACTAGCAAAGCAACGTTTGGAGAGATGCCCGAGCGGCTTAAGGGGCTGGTCTTGAAAACCAGTGATTCCGAAAGGAACCGTGGGTTCGAATCCCACTCTCTCCGCTTACAATATAAATCTATAGTATCTTTTAAATAATTCATCCTAGTGGAGAAATACCCAAGAGGCTGAAGGGGCTCCCCTGGAAAGGGAGTAGGTCGTTAACAGCGGCGCAAGGGTTCAAATCCCTTTTTCTCCGTTCACTTTTCTAGTTATTTTTCATAATTTTTACATCAATTATTTTGAGAAAAATAATTGAGAAAAGTGGTTGACAAGAATGCTTGTGCATGATAAGATGGTCAAGCTGATGTTGAGAAACGCAGCAAAGAAAAGCATTCATAAGCAAGCGTACCTTGATAACTGAACAGTGAAACAACCCTGAAGATTCAAAAGAGATTTATCTCTTTATATAATGTTTCTATAAAGAAACGATGCGAACACCAGCAAAAAGAAGCTGGGTCAAAGATTTAAACA
>ENA-UPSA01001510-UPSA01001510.1-bioreactor-metagenome-genome-assembly--contig:-NODE-1510-length-21576-cov-5.611821_pt1 | contig 21576 bp, 10 predicted proteins | sample MGYA00238183_ERZ773288 | MGnify/ENA primary metagenome ERZ773288 (study PRJEB29028, sample SAMN07631243) | bioreactor metagenome | isolation source: Switchgrass digestor | place: USA: Dartmouth... | reverse complement strand
CCTCGCCCAGGTAGGCGAACTCGTCGAGCATCTCCTGGGTGGTGCGCAGGTAGAACGGGCCGTCGTACTCATCCCGGAAGCCGATGCCGTGCTTCAGGATGCGGCGGAAGATCTGCTGGTGCGGGTCCAGGAAGTGCGCGTCGGAAACGGCCACAACCGGCTTGCCCAGCCGCTTGCCCAGCTCGTAGATGCGCCGGTTGAGCGAGAGCAGCTGCTCCTCGGAGTTCACCTGGCCCTGCTCCAGCAGGAAGGCGAGGCAGTCGCGGGGCAGGATTTCCAGGTAGTCGTACCAGCTGGCCAGCTGCTCCAGTTCCGGCTCCGGCACGCCGCGCAGCAGGGCATCGAAGAGGTGGCCCCCGTAGGTGGACGAGCCGATGAGAAGCCCCTCCCGGTGCTTCTCCAGCTCGGTCCGCGGCACGCGGGGCGTGCGGTTGAAGTACTCGATGTGGGAAAGGCTGATGAGCTTGTACAGGTTCTTCATGCCCACCTGCGACTTCACCAGGCAGGTGGCGTGGTGCGCCCGGAGCTGCTCGGCGTTGATGGTGCGCGTGAGGCGGTTGAGGTCGGCGACGCTTTCGACGCCCTCCGCCCGCTCTGCCGCCAGCTCCAGCAGCTTGGCCAGCACCATGGCGGCCGTCCGCGCGTCGGCATCGGCCCGGTGGTGGTCGACAAGCTCCACGTTCAACTCCTTCGTGAGCGCGGCCAGGCTGTGGCTCCGCATGTGGGGCAGCACCGCCCGGGCCAGGGTCAGGGTGTCGAGCACCGGGTTCTCGAAGGGCTCGCCCAGGTGCTTCTGCCGGTGGTAGCGCAGGAAGGAGTAGTCGAACTGGGCGTTGTGGGCCACGATGATAGCGTCGCCGACGAAGTCGAAGAACTCCCGCAGGGCCACCTCAGGCTCGGGTGCGTCGGCCACCATCTCGTTGGTGATGTGGGTCAGCTTCTGCACGTCTTCGGGAATCGGCTTCGACGGGCGCACGAAGCGCTGGAACGACTCGCCGATCTCGCCGTTTCGGTACCGCACCGCGCCCAGCTCGATGATGTCGTCGCCGATGGGGGAGAAGCCGGTGGTCTCGATGTCTAGCACCACGAACTCGGCGTCGGCCAGGCGCACGTTCTCCGGCGGCCGGAGCACCACCGGCGCCCCGTCGTCCACCAGGAAGAGCTCACAGCCGTAGATCACCTTGAAGTCGTCGGGAACCTTCACGTGGCTGGCGGCGGGGAAGGCCTGGACCACGCCGTGGTCCGTGATGGCCACCGCCTTGTGGCCCCACTTCACGGCGGTTCTCACCAGGTCGGCCGGGTCAATCAGGGCGTCCATCGCCGACATCGTGGTGTGCGCATGCAGTTCCACCCGCTTCAGCGGGCCCTCATACCCATCCTGCCGGCTCGGCCTCTGGCCCACCATCACGTCGTCGGCCAGCAGGGTCAGGTCGCCGGAGAACTTGTCCACCTGCACGTTCCCCCGCACCTTCACCCAGGCGCCGTTCTTCAGCACCGCCAGGTAGTCCGGGTCCTTCTGGGGGTCGCGGAAGAGCTTGACGGGAAGTGTGTCGCCCAGGTCGCCAGGGTGCTCGGCGCGCAGAAGGTCGCAGACGCCGAAGGAGATGAGCTGGCGGCCGCTCTTCAGGTCGCGGCTGTCCAGGCCCACCACCTCGCCCTCGATCACCACCCGGTTCTCCTCCTCGGTGATGGTGGCAATCCGCCGTACGGGCGCATCGTCCGGGATGGCGCGGCCCTTGATGACCCCCTCGGATGGCGGCGGGGCGCTCTTCGCCTCTTTTTTGCCGAAGGCGGACTGGCGCTGCATCCACTGTTCCAGGTAGGCCTCCGCCAGGTCGTCGGCCGGGATCGGCTCGGGCGGTGGCGGCACCTCCTCCTCTTCCCGGTCGGCGAAGGGATCCTCCGGCTCCGCGGGGACCGGGGGAGCCGCCGGCCTGGGCGCAGGACGGGCCGTCACCCGCACCTGCAGGCCGCAGCCGGTCTCCTGCCGCACCAGCCGCTCCAGCACGGGCACCACGCCGCGCCGCTCCACCACCTCCGCCTGGGCGGCGGTGGGCAGTTCCAGCACCAGCCAGGCGCCCTCCACCCGCCGCTCGGCCTTGTCGAGAATGCCGTTGACCAGCGGAAGCGCCGCTTTCAGCTGCACCAGGATGTCCGGCCAGGCCTCATCCAGGCGCTGGGCGGGGTCCGCCTGCGGGTCGGCCACCCGTACCGGTACCACGGTAACCGACGCGGCCAGGTCGCCGAAGCATCCCGCGGCGATGGCGGATGCCACGCCTTCGCGCTGCTCCAGCGGAAGCCGCACCGGGCTCTCCAGATGGAGCGCGACGGTTCGGGCGCGCAGGCGCACATCGACGCGCACCACCTGCGCCGCACCCAGGAACGCCTGCGCCTCCGGGGGCAGCTGGGCCACATCGATGAGCGAGAGCCAGTCGGACTGCGGTGACATCAGAATGGCTCACCCCAAGCCTGGAAATCGTTCCGCCGCGGCCCGGCGAGCGGGCGCGGCGGCTGCAAGGAACGCGAGCGCGAGGGCCTGGGCCCGCGCGCCCGCACCGATCTCCTTTAATCTTCTTCGGTGACGGCGATGACCCCTTCCGTCGCCATGAGGTCGCCGATCAAACCCGACATGTCGATGCCCCCGCGGCCCGTCGGCTTGACCGCGAAGGTGATCTCGATCGTCCCGGGCAGGGGACCTGTCCGCATGGCGACGTTGTTGATGGTGCAGCCCCACCGCCCGCAGATGGAGGCCAGTTCGCCCAGCTTGCCCGGGGTGTCGGTGACGTGGACCACCAGCGAGTGGTAGCCGCCGCGCGAGATGAACCGGCGCTCCACCTGGGAGAGGGTCTTCAGGGTGAGCAGCACCAGCACCACGGCGACGAAGGTCTCCAGGTACAGGCCCGCCCCCACCGCCAGGCCCATGGCCGAGACCACCCAGAGCGAGGCGGCGGTCGTCAGGCCCCGGATGTTGGCGCCCTCGCGCATGATCGTGCCGGCGCCGAGGAAGCCGATGCCGCTCACAACCTGCGCGGCGATGCGCCCCGGGTCAGCGTTGCCGACTCCCGTGGCGAGCACCAACTGGTACATGCCGATCGAGACCTTCATAATCAGGGCCGAGCCCACGCACACCAGGACGTGCGTGCGCAGGCCCGCCGGCCGGTTGGTGGCCTCGCGCTCCAGGCCCACCACGCCGCCGGCCAGCGCAGCCACGAACAGCGGGACAAGATTCTCCCAGAGTTCTTGTGCGAACGAGTAGAAGTTCGCCTGCAAATACTCTAGCAATCTATACTATCCCTTCTGTACATATTTTAATATTTCGTAGTACATCTTCAGGCGTGCCGCTGCACCCTTCATCAGGCCGAACTTCTCTTCCTTCATGCGGTGGGTCATCTCTTCCAGAACCACCTCCACGACCCGGCAGCCGTGGCTCCGCACGTACTTGGTGATTGCGACCTCGATGCCGAACCGAACCTGCTCCGCGTCGGGTTCCTGCTGGAACATGCCGGCCAGAACGCTGCGGACAATCGCCCGCTGCCCCGACAGGTAGGGCGCCACCATCTGCGCCAGGTCGGTGGCCACGCGGCCGTCGCCGAACACGCCGACGGTCATGTCGGCCTCCCCGGCGAGCACCGGGCGCAGCAGGTCCTGCAGGTGGTCGGGCTGGAGGCCGATCAGGTCCGCGTCGAGAAAAAGCAGAACCGGGGCGGTCGTGGCCTCGAAACCCGTCTTCATCGCCGCAGCCTTCCCCCGGTTTTCCGCATGCGAGATCACCCTGGCCCCTGCCGCCTTCGCTCTTGCAGCCGTCTCATCCGAGGAACCGTCGTCCACGACGATGGTCTCCTCGATCTCCGGTACCCTTACACAAACAGAAACAACATCGGCAATGGTCTCTTCCTCGTTAAACGCGGGGATGACCGCAGCCACTCTCATCAAAACGTTACCTCCGATTGCACCGGCCCGATCCCCGGGCGAGCAGGCCGCACCCGCCTGGCCTGTCTCGGTAGTGTATTCCGTACGTCCCGCCCTTTTTCCTCCCTCCGAAGTTCCCCCTTGCTAGACTTCCCCAGTTCTGGCCGCTTCAGCCGTCCGACCGTCGCCTGCGCCACCGCGCCACCAGCCCGTGCCGGGGGGCCAGGAAGAAAGCCAGTGCGAACAGCCCGCCCGCGGACACTGCCATGGCTGCGGCCACAGACGTGTCGGTAGCCCGGGAAAGGAGGTATCCCAGGGCGCTGGCGAGGGCCCCCAGCCCCACGGCAAGCCCCAGCATGACGGAGAGCCGGTCGGTCAGCAGGTAGGCCGTGGCGGACGGCACCACCAGCATGGCCACCGCCAGAATGGCCCCGACGGCATCAAAAGCCGCCACGGCCGACACCGATACCAGCGTCATCAGCAGGTAGTGAAAGGCTCTGACGTTGATGCCCGCCGCTTCCGCCGTCTCCGGGTCGAAGGCGCAGAACTTCAGTTCCTTGTAGAACAAGAGGACAGCCGCCAGATCCAGCAGAAAGATACCGCCCGTGGTCCAGAGCGCCCGGGGGCCGAGGCTGCGCTCGCCTACCAGCCACAGGTCCCAGGGCGCATATGCGATCTCCCCGTAGAGCACGTGGTCGAGGTCCAGGTGCACATGGTCCGCGAAGGCCGAGATCAGGAGCACGCCCAGGGCGAAGAGCCCGGTGAAGGCGACGCCGGTACCGGCGTCCTCCCGCACCCCGGCCCGCTGCAGGGCCTGCACCAGATAGGCACACAGGAGCCCGAAGGCCGCCGCCCCCAGCAGCGCCCACGGCGACTGCGGCCGGCCGGAGAGCAAGAACGCCACGGCAATGCCGGGCAGCACCGCGTGGCTGATGGCGTCGCCCAGCATGGTCATCCGCCGCAGCAGCAGAAACGAGCCCACCAGCGCGCACGCCCCCGCCACCTGCGCCCCCACGAGGATGATCACCAGCGGCGCCAGTGCGCCCATCTACCCCACCTCCCCCGCGGTGTGCCCGGGCAGCAGCCGCGGCTCCAGCCCGTGCTGCCGGAGCCACTGCTCCAGCTGCGGCACGATTTCCGGCGCAAATGCCGGCCGCACGCCCTGGTCCGTCATCCCGCCGTCCAGGTCGGCCTGATGCATCAGGTAGACCAGATGGAGTCGCTCGCTGCGGGCCGCCTGGTAGGCCTCGGCGAGCCCCCGGCCCGTCAGTTTCCAGGTTCCGCCCGCCTCATCCACCAGCCCTTCCCTGGCGAGGCGCGCCAGCTGTGGGCCCGCGCTGCGTGCCGGGATTCCCCGCCGCCGCTCCAGCGCCTCGGCCGTCACCGCAGGGGCGTTGCCGGCGCCCGCTGCCTCCTCGGCCAGGTCATACAGCGCCACCAGCAGACGCTCCCGCTGCGCCGCCTTTCGGGTGCGCAGGCTCCGCAGAGACCGGGCAAGCAGCCCCCGCCGGGGCGCGAGCAGCAGCGATGCCACGAAGATGCCGGTGGCCGCCAGCACGATCAGCGGGCCGGTGGGCATCCGGGGTCCCACCAGGGAGACGGCGGTGCCCAGGGCGCCGGAGAGGGCCCCGAACAGCCCGGACAGGGGCACCATGAGGTGAAGCCGGTCCGTCCAGCAGCGGGCCGCCGCGGCCGGCGTGACCAGGAGCGCCGCCATCAGCACCACGCCCACCGCCTCCAGCCCGATCACCACCGCCAGCACGACCGCCAGGTTGAACACGAGTTCCACCGCGGCCATCGGCAGGCCAATCCCCACGCCGAATTCCGGGTCGAAGGCCAGCAGTTTGAACTCCTTGAACAGCAGGAGGACCAGAAGACAGAGCAGGGCGGCCGCAAGCGTGATCACCCGCACGTCGCGCCCCACGATCGCCGCCGCCTGACCAAAGAGGAACTTGTCGAGCCCGCTCTGGTTCCCGCCAGGCGAGCGCTGCGCCGCCCCCAGCAGCATGATGCCCAGGCCGAAGAAGACCGTGAGCACCAGGCTCATCGCGGCATCTGCCTTCAGGCGGGAAAACCGCGCGATGGCCGACATGGTCAGAACACCCGCCACGGCCGCGATGGCCGCCCCCGCCAATAGCGGTCCGACCGCCTTGGTACCCGTCGCCAGGAAGGCGCCTGCCACGCCCGGCAGTGCGGCGTGCGCCAGCACGTCGCCCACCAGCGCCCGGCGCCGGAGCAGGGCAAAGGAGCCGAGTACCCCCCCGGCCACCCCTAGGAGCGCGGTACCCGTCATCACCCACTGCGTGTTGGCGTCCACGGCTCAGTCTCCTCCCGATGTCCGAAGCGGCGCCGGCGAGGCACCGGCCACGTGGGCCAGGCTGCCCAGCCGCCCGCCGTAGGTGCGGGTCAGGTTCTCCGCGGTGAAGACCCGTTCCACCGGACCGGCGGCCATGACCCGGACGTTCAGCAGCACCAACCAGTCGAAGTACTCCCGCACCGTCTGCAGGTCGTGGTGCACCACCACCACCGTGCGGCCGCGGGCCTTCAGCCCGCGCAGCAAGTTCACGATGGCCCTCTCGGTGGCCGCGTCCACCCCGGCGAAGGGCTCATCCATGAAGTAAAGCCGCGCGTCCTGCGCCAGGGCCCGGGCCAGGAAGACCCGCTGCTGCTGCCCGCCCGAAAGCTGGCTGATCTGCCGGCGGGCATACTCGGCCATGCCCACCCGCTCCAGCGCGGCCATGGCCAGTTCCCGCTCCCGGGCCCCCGGCCACCGGAGCAGCCCCAGCGTCCCGTACCGGCCCATCATGACCACGTCGAGCACGTCGGTGGGGAAGTCCCAGTCCACCGCCGTCCGCTGGGGCACGTAGCCGATCTCCTGGCGCGCCGCTGCGGGCGGTCGCCCCGAGACCCAGACCTCACCCGAAAGCCGCGGCACCATGCCCAGCACCGCCTTCATCAGGGTGGACTTGCCCGCCCCGTTCGGGCCGACGATGCCGATCAGCCGCCCCTCGGGCAGCGAGAGGTTCACGTCCTTCAGTACCGGACGCCGCTGGTAGGCCACGGTGAGGTCACGGACGACCAGTGCGAGTTCGCTCTCCGCCGCCATACGCACCACCTCCGCTCGCCGGCGCCGGGCGGCTACCGCAGCGCCGCCACGATGGTGTCGACGTTGTGCCTGAGCATGCCCACGTAGGTACCCTCCGGTGTACCCTCCGGTCCCAGGGCATCGGAGAACAGCTCCCCGCCGATGGTTACCGTGTGCCCCCGGGCCGCGGCGCCCTCCACCAGCGCCTCGATCGAGCTGCGCGGCACGCTGGACTCGACAAAGACGGCCTTGATCCCGCGGGCCACCAGCACGTCCACCAGGCGCTGCAGGTCGGCCAGGCCGTACTCGGCTGCGGTGGAGACGCCCTGCAGGCCCATCACCTCCACGTCGTAGGCCCGGCCGAAGTAGCCGAAGGCGTCATGGGCCGTCACCAGCACCCGCCGCTCCGCCGGAATGGTGGCCAGCTGCTCCCGGGCGTAGGTGTGCAGTTCTTCCAGTTCGGCGCGGTAGGCTTCGGCGTTCTGCGCGTAGACGGCCCTCCCGTCGGGGTCCAGCTCCGTCAGGTGGTCGCGCACCACCTCCACCGCCTCCATCCAGAGCGACACGTCGAACCAGATGTGCGGATCCTCCACCCCGTCCTCGGTGACCAGCAGCCGTTCGGGCGCGATCCGTTCCGCCACGGCCACCGTCGGCTTCTCCCGGGCCATCTTCACGAGGATGTCGCCCATGCGGCCCTCCAGGTGAAGCCCGTTGTAGAAGATGATCCGCGCCTGCTGCAGCCTGGCAATGTCACCCTCCGACGCCTTGAACAGGTGCGGATCGACGCCCGGCCCCATCAGGGCCGTCACCGCTACCCGCTCACCCCCGACGTTCCGCACCAGGTCCGCCACCATGCCGGTCGTCGTCACCACCGGAATCCGGCCGTCCCCGGCTCCGGTTCCCCGCCCGCCACAGCCAGCCACCAGCGCAGCCAGCAGGCAGGCACTCGCGAGAACCCCCACCATTCGGCGCCCTCCCATAGAGACTGCCTCCCCCCAGGTTTGTCGTTTGGCCAACAGTTTTAGCCTGCGCCAACTCTTGGCCTCCAAAGAAGGGGCTGGCCGCCCCCGCTTTTTCGTTCGGCCAAGACTTTTTCCTTCGGGAAACTCCTCCTCGGCCAGAATTATGCGTGAGTTCGGCGCTGCGTGTCAAGACTGATTCTCATTCGCAACCCCGGCGGTGAGAGCGGACGAAAGGCGTTGGCAGACCGCGCTCAGGCGGTGGACGGAGCAACCCGCCGCGACAGCCGGCGTAGAATGCCCAGGAAACCGAGACGGGTGCCGGGGGTGGATGGAATGGTGCGTCTGGCGCAAGCGGTGTTCCAGGGCGGCGGGGTCAAGGGGATCGCCCTGGTGGGCGCCCTGGCAGTGGCGGAGGAGCTCGGGTGGCGCTGGCGGGCGGTGGCCGGCACGTCGGCCGGGGCGCTGGTGGCAGCGCTCGTGGCGGCGGGTTACCGGGCCGAGGCCCTGCGCCAGGTTGTCGACGAACTCGACCTCCGCCGCTTCGGCGACACCTCGGGCTGGAAGGTCGCCAATCTGCTGCTGCACGAGGGGATCTTCAAGGGCGAGGCGCTGCTGGACCAGGTGGACCACCTTCTGGCCGAGCGGCTGGGCCGTCGCCGCGCCACCTTCCGCGATCTGCCGGTGGCGTGCCAGATCGTGGCCACCGACCTCACGCACCGGCGCATGCTGGTCTTCCCCCACGACCTGGCCCGGCCGCCCTACGGGCTCGACGACCCCTACGACTTCCCGGTGGCGGACGCGGTGCGGGCCTCCACCGCCATCCCGTTCTTCTTCCAGCCGTACCGGATGGAACTCCCCAACGGCGTGAAGGCCACTCTGGTGGACGGCGGGCTGCTCTCCAACTTCCCCGTGCGGCTCTTCCGGCCGATGGCAGGGCCGGCGCACCTGCCCACCTTCGGCTTCGGCCTGCGGGGCGGAGACGACGCGGTGCAGCCGACCGACACCCCGCTGGAACTGGTCCAGGCCATGGTCAACACCATCCTCAGCGCCCGTGACCTGAGCGACCTGGAGAACCAGTGGTATGTCCGCACCATCTCCATCGATACATCCCCGTACCGCACCACCCAGTTCGACATCGACGCCGAGGGTAAGGCGGAGCTGTACGCGCGCGGGCGGGCGGCGGCGGAGGCGTTCTTCGCCGACCCGGGCACGCAGGCCTGGCTGGCGGACTTCGCGGCCAGGCGTGCACTGCGGTCGCTGCGGCCGCCGCTGTGCGTGTAGCGGTCCGGCGGGCAGGACTGTCGTAATCGCGCGTCTAATCAATGCGATCATCCCGATTCGGCGTGCCGCCCCGTGCGGTGCGCACCCTCGCGGAGGTGGGCCATGCAACAGGCAGGTGGCTTCCTGGCGGGGCTGCTGACCGGTGGCGGGGCCATGCTGGCCGTCGCGGCCGGGCTCCTCGGCCTGCGCGCCGTCGTCCCCGCACCGGTGCCCGGAGGCGTGGACCCCCGGCACCTGCTCTTCACCAACCCGCTGTTCATGCTGGGCATCGTAACGCTCGAAGAACTCTTTTTCCGCTCCTTCCTGGTGGGCTGGGTCTCGCAGCGGACCTCGGTCGCCGCCGGTGTCGCGCTCTCGGTGGCCGTGGACTACCTGCTGCACGTCCCCAACGGAGGCCAGACGTTCCTCACATTCGTCAACTCCGTGCTCTTCTCGCTGTCGGCCTGCCTCTTCTACCTCCGCCTCGGCCTCGGTGCGGCCGTGGGCTTCCACTACGGCTGGAACCTGGTGCAGTGGACGCTTCTGGGGTTTCCCATGTACGGCAACGCCGTCGGCCGCTGGTTCGTCCTGAAGCCGGTGGGCGCATGGTGGCTCACCGGCGCCAGCCACGGGCCGGAGGGCAGCCTGCTCACCGGGCTCGTGTTCGGCGCCGGACTGCTCCTCTGGCTCACCGTTCTCTCGCGGAGGTTGCCCATGCCGTAACCCCACGGAGTCGACTCCCAGATCGGCCCAGTCTGGCCCGCCGCGCCAGGCGCGCCATCGCACTGCTCGCCGCGGCCGTGCTGCTGACCGGGGGCATGCTCCTCCGCCCCGGAATCTCCTGCGACAACCTGCCCCGGTTCGACGTCTGGGTCGACGGGGTCCGCCCCGACACCACCGGCTTCGGCTATGTCTGCGGGTGGCTCGTGGAGGGCATGGGCGTGACCGATCCCCTGCGGGCGCGGCGGGGCGCCCTGGTGAAGGTGGCGTACCACACCGACGTCACGTGGGGCCGCCTCACCTACACCCTGGAGGGCAACGACGGCGTCGTGCGCCGGGGGTGGCTCTGGGGGAGGCAGCCGTCGTTCCGCCTGCCGGAACCCCCGGGCGAGTACAGGGTGGTGATCGGCTACTCCTGGCGAAGCTGGCTCACGGGGGCGTGAGCCGACGGCACCGTCACGTGTCTCGTGCGGATAGACCGACGCGTACGAAAAGACCTGGCTGCGGGAATGGCCGCAGCCAGGTCGCTTTGCGTTCGGGTCCCGTCCCGGGCGGCACCGGCACCGCGCTGCCGCCCGGAGTCCTCTTAGTACGCCCGGGCGAACCAGACGGTGTACTTCGCCTCGCCGCCGCAGGTGATGCAGACGTGCTTCTGAACCGGCGGGTGGAAGGGGATGTTCCGGGAGGTGAACTTGGTCTCCTCCTTCACCTTCGCCTCGCACTCGTCGGAGCCGCACCAGCCGGCCAGCACGAAGCCTGTGATGTCGCCGGTCTCCTCGCACCGGGCGATGTGGGCCTTCAGTTCCTCGAGCGTGTTGATATGCAGGTGTGAATTGGCATCGCGGAAGGCCCGGGCCTTCCGCGATGCCAATTCACACCTGCATATCAACACGCTCGAGGAACTGAAGGCCCACATCGCCCGGTGCGAGGAGACCGGCGACATCACAGGCTTCGTGCTGGCCGGCTGGTGCGGCTCCGACGAGTGCGAGGCGAAGGTGAAGGAGGAGACCAAGTTCACCTCCCGGAACATCCCCTTCCACCCGCCGGTTCAGAAGCACGTCTGCATCACCTGCGGCGGCGAGGCGAAGTACACCGTCTGGTTCGCCCGGGCGTACTAAGAGGACTCCGGGCGGCAGCGCGGTGCCGGTGCCGCCCGGGACGGGACCCGAACGCAAAGCGACCTGGCTGCGGCCATTCCCGCAGCCAGGTCTTTTCGTACGCGTCGGTCTATCCGCACGAGACACGTGACGGTGCCGTCGGCTCACGCCCCCGTGAGCCAGCTTCGCCAGGAGTAGCCGATCACCACCCTGTACTCGCCCGGGGGTTCCGGCAGGCGGAACGACGGCTGCCTCCCCCAGAGCCACCCCCGGCGCACGACGCCGTCGTTGCCCTCCAGGGTGTAGGTGAGGCGGCCCCACGTGACGTCGGTGTGGTACGCCACCTTCACCAGGGCGCCCCGCCGCGCCCGCAGGGGATCGGTCACGCCCATGCCCTCCACGAGCCACCCGCAGACATAGCCGAAGCCGGTGGTGTCGGGGCGGACCCCGTCGACCCAGACGTCGAACCGGGGCAGGTTGTCGCAGGAGATTCCGGGGCGGAGGAGCATGCCCCCGGTCAGCAGCACGGCCGCGGCGAGCAGTGCGATGGCGCGCCTGGCGCGGCGGGCCAGACTGGGCCGATCTGGGAGTCGACTCCGTGGGGTTACGGCATGGGCAACCTCCGCGAGAGAACGGTGAGCCAGAGGAGCAGTCCGGCGCCGAACACGAGCCCGGTGAGCAGGCTGCCCTCCGGCCCGTGGCTGGCGCCGGTGAGCCACCATGCGCCCACCGGCTTCAGGACGAACCAGCGGCCGACGGCGTTGCCGTACATGGGAAACCCCAGAAGCGTCCACTGCACCAGGTTCCAGCCGTAGTGGAAGCCCACGGCCGCACCGAGGCCGAGGCGGAGGTAGAAGAGGCAGGCCGACAGCGAGAAGAGCACGGAGTTGACGAATGTGAGGAACGTCTGGCCTCCGTTGGGGACGTGCAGCAGGTAGTCCACGGCCACCGAGAGCGCGACACCGGCGGCGACCGAGGTCCGCTGCGAGACCCAGCCCACCAGGAAGGAGCGGAAAAAGAGTTCTTCGAGCGTTACGATGCCCAGCATGAACAGCGGGTTGGTGAAGAGCAGGTGCCGGGGGTCCACGCCTCCGGGCACCGGTGCGGGGACGACGGCGCGCAGGCCGAGGAGCCCGGCCGCGACGGCCAGCATGGCCCCGCCACCGGTCAGCAGCCCCGCCAGGAAGCCACCTGCCTGTTGCATGGCCCACCTCCGCGAGGGTGCGCACCGCACGGGGCGGCACGCCGAATCGGGATGATCGCATTGATTAGACGCGCGATTACGACAGTCCTGCCCGCCGGACCGCTACACGCACAGCGGCGGCCGCAGCGACCGCAGTGCACGCCTGGCCGCGAAGTCCGCCAGCCAGGCCTGCGTGCCCGGGTCGGCGAAGAACGCCTCCGCCGCCGCCCGCCCGCGCGCGTACAGCTCCGCCTTACCCTCGGCGTCGATGTCGAACTGGGTGGTGCGGTACGGGGATGTATCGATGGAGATGGTGCGGACATACCACTGGTTCTCCAGGTCGCTCAGGTCACGGGCGCTGAGGATGGTGTTGACCATGGCCTGGACCAGTTCCAGCGGGGTGTCGGTCGGCTGCACCGCGTCGTCTCCGCCCCGCAGGCCGAAGCCGAAGGTGGGCAGGTGCGCCGGCCCTGCCATCGGCCGGAAGAGCCGCACGGGGAAGTTGGAGAGCAGCCCGCCGTCCACCAGAGTGGCCTTCACGCCGTTGGGGAGTTCCATCCGGTACGGCTGGAAGAAGAACGGGATGGCGGTGGAGGCCCGCACCGCGTCCGCCACCGGGAAGTCGTAGGGGTCGTCGAGCCCGTAGGGCGGCCGGGCCAGGTCGTGGGGGAAGACCAGCATGCGCCGGTGCGTGAGGTCGGTGGCCACGATCTGGCACGCCACCGGCAGATCGCGGAAGGTGGCGCGGCGACGGCCCAGCCGCTCGGCCAGAAGGTGGTCCACCTGGTCCAGCAGCGCCTCGCCCTTGAAGATCCCCTCGTGCAGCAGCAGATTGGCGACCTTCCAGCCCGAGGTGTCGCCGAAGCGGCGGAGGTCGAGTTCGTCGACAACCTGGCGCAGGGCCTCGGCCCGGTAACCCGCCGCCACGAGCGCTGCCACCAGCGCCCCGGCCGACGTGCCGGCCACCGCCCGCCAGCGCCACCCGAGCTCCTCCGCCACTGCCAGGGCGCCCACCAGGGCGATCCCCTTGACCCCGCCGCCCTGGAACACCGCTTGCGCCAGACGCACCATTCCATCCACCCCCGGCACCCGTCTCGGTTTCCTGGGCATTCTACGCCGGCTGTCGCGGCGGGTTGCTCCGTCCACCGCCTGAGCGCGGTCTGCCAACGCCTTTCGTCCGCTCTCACCGCCGGGGTTGCGAATGAGAATCAGTCTTGACACGCAGCGCCGAACTCACGCATAATTCTGGCCGAGGAGGAGTTTCCCGAAGGAAAAAGTCTTGGCCGAACGAAAAAGCGGGGGCGGCCAGCCCCTTCTTTGGAGGCCAAGAGTTGGCGCAGGCTAAAACTGTTGGCCAAACGACAAACCTGGGGGGAGGCAGTCTCTATGGGAGGGCGCCGAATGGTGGGGGTTCTCGCGAGTGCCTGCCTGCTGGCTGCGCTGGTGGCTGGCTGTGGCGGGCGGGGAACCGGAGCCGGGGACGGCCGGATTCCGGTGGTGACGACGACCGGCATGGTGGCGGACCTGGTGCGGAACGTCGGGGGTGAGCGGGTAGCGGTGACGGCCCTGATGGGGCCGGGCGTCGATCCGCACCTGTTCAAGGCGTCGGAGGGTGACATTGCCAGGCTGCAGCAGGCGCGGATCATCTTCTACAACGGGCTTCACCTGGAGGGCCGCATGGGCGACATCCTCGTGAAGATGGCCCGGGAGAAGCCGACGGTGGCCGTGGCGGAACGGATCGCGCCCGAACGGCTGCTGGTCACCGAGGACGGGGTGGAGGATCCGCACATCTGGTTCGACGTGTCGCTCTGGATGGAGGCGGTGGAGGTGGTGCGCGACCACCTGACGGAGCTGGACCCCGACGGGAGGGCCGTCTACGCGCAGAACGCCGAAGCCTACCGCGCCGAACTGGAAGAACTGCACACCTACGCCCGGGAGCAGCTGGCCACCATTCCGGCGGAGCGGCGGGTGCTGGTGACGGCCCATGACGCCTTCGGCTACTTCGGCCGGGCCTACGACGTGGAGGTGATGGGCCTGCAGGGCGTCTCCACCGCAGCCGAGTACGGCCTGGCCGACCTGCAGCGCCTGGTGGACGTGCTGGTGGCCCGCGGGATCAAGGCCGTCTTTGTCGAGTCCAGCGTGCCGCGCAGCTCGATCGAGGCGCTGGTGGAGGGCGCCGCGGCCCGGGGGCACACGGTAACCATCGGCGGGGAGCTGTTCTCCGATGCCCTGGGACCGGAGGGTACACCGGAGGGTACCTACGTGGGCATGCTCAGGCACAACGTCGACACCATCGTGGCGGCGCTGCGGTAGCCGCCCGGCGCCGGCGAGCGGAGGTGGTGCGTATGGCGGCGGAGAGCGAACTCGCACTGGTCGTCCGTGACCTCACCGTGGCCTACCAGCGGCGTCCGGTACTGAAGGACGTGAACCTCTCGCTGCCCGAGGGGCGGCTGATCGGCATCGTCGGCCCGAACGGGGCGGGCAAGTCCACCCTGATGAAGGCGGTGCTGGGCATGGTGCCGCGGCTTTCGGGTGAGGTCTGGGTCTCGGGGCGACCGCCCGCAGCGGCGCGCCAGGAGATCGGCTACGTGCCCCAGCGGACGGCGGTGGACTGGGACTTCCCCACCGACGTGCTCGACGTGGTCATGATGGGCCGGTACGGGACGCTGGGGCTGCTCCGGTGGCCGGGGGCCCGGGAGCGGGAACTGGCCATGGCCGCGCTGGAGCGGGTGGGCATGGCCGAGTATGCCCGCCGGCAGATCAGCCAGCTTTCGGGCGGGCAGCAGCAGCGGGTCTTCCTGGCCCGGGCCCTGGCGCAGGACGCGCGGCTTTACTTCATGGATGAGCCCTTCGCCGGGGTGGACGCGGCCACCGAGAGGGCCATCGTGAACTTGCTGCGCGGGCTGAAGGCCCGCGGCCGCACGGTGGTGGTGGTGCACCACGACCTGCAGACGGTGCGGGAGTACTTCGACTGGTTGGTGCTGCTGAACGTCCGGGTCATGGCCGCCGGTCCGGTGGAACGGGTCTTCACCGCGGAGAACCTGACCCGCACCTACGGCGGGCGGCTGGGCAGCCTGGCCCACGTGGCCGGTGCCTCGCCGGCGCCGCTTCGGACATCGGGAGGAGACTGAGCCGTGGACGCCAACACGCAGTGGGTGATGACGGGTACCGCGCTCCTAGGGGTGGCCGGGGGGGTACTCGGCTCCTTTGCCCTGCTCCGGCGCCGGGCGCTGGTGGGCGACGTGCTGGCGCACGCCGCACTGCCGGGCGTGGCAGGCGCCTTCCTGGCGACGGGTACCAAGGCGGTCGGACCGCTATTGGCGGGGGCGGCCATCGCGGCCGTGGCGGGTGTTCTGACCATGTCGGCCATCGCGCGGTTTTCCCGCCTGAAGGCAGATGCCGCGATGAGCCTGGTGCTCACGGTCTTCTTCGGCCTGGGCATCATGCTGCTGGGGGCGGCGCAGCGCTCGCCTGGCGGGAACCAGAGCGGGCTCGACAAGTTCCTCTTTGGTCAGGCGGCGGCGATCGTGGGGCGCGACGTGCGGGTGATCACGCTTGCGGCCGCCCTGCTCTGTCTTCTGGTCCTCCTGCTGTTCAAGGAGTTCAAACTGCTGGCCTTCGACCCGGAATTCGGCGTGGGGATTGGCCTGCCGATGGCCGCGGTGGAACTCGTGTTCAACCTGGCGGTCGTGCTGGCGGTGGTGATCGGGCTGGAGGCGGTGGGCGTGGTGCTGATGGCGGCGCTCCTGGTCACGCCGGCCGCGGCGGCCCGCTGCTGGACGGACCGGCTTCACCTCATGGTGCCCCTGTCCGGGCTGTTCGGGGCCCTCTCCGGCGCCCTGGGCACCGCCGTCTCCCTGGTGGGACCCCGGATGCCCACCGGCCCGCTGATCGTGCTGGCGGCCACCGGCATCTTCGTGGCATCGCTGCTGCTCGCGCCCCGGCGGGGGCTGCTTGCCCGGTCTCTGCGGAGCCTGCGCACCCGAAAGGCGGCGCAGCGGGAGCGTCTGCTGGTGGCGCTGTATGACCTGGCCGAGGAGGCAGCGGGCGCCGGCAACGCCCCTGCGGTGACGGCCGAGGCGCTGGAGCGGCGGCGGGGAATCCCGGCACGCAGCGCGGGCCCACAGCTGGCGCGCCTCGCCAGGGAAGGGCTGGTGGATGAGGCGGGCGGAACCTGGAAACTGACGGGCCGGGGGCTCGCCGAGGCCTACCAGGCGGCCCGCAGCGAGCGACTCCATCTGGTCTACCTGATGCATCAGGCCGACCTGGACGGCGGGATGACGGACCAGGGCGTGCGGCCGGCATTTGCGCCGGAAATCGTGCCGCAGCTGGAGCAGTGGCTCCGGCAGCACGGGCTGGAGCCGCGGCTGCTGCCCGGGCACACCGCGGGGGAGGTGGGGTAGATGGGCGCACTGGCGCCGCTGGTGATCATCCTCGTGGGGGCGCAGGTGGCGGGGGCGTGCGCGCTGGTGGGCTCGTTTCTGCTGCTGCGGCGGATGACCATGCTGGGCGACGCCATCAGCCACGCGGTGCTGCCCGGCATTGCCGTGGCGTTCTTGCTCTCCGGCCGGCCGCAGTCGCCGTGGGCGCTGCTGGGGGCGGCGGCCTTCGGGCTCCTGTGTGCCTATCTGGTGCAGGCCCTGCAGCGGGCCGGGGTGCGGGAGGACGCCGGTACCGGCGTCGCCTTCACCGGGCTCTTCGCCCTGGGCGTGCTCCTGATCTCGGCCTTCGCGGACCATGTGCACCTGGACCTCGACCACGTGCTCTACGGGGAGATCGCATATGCGCCCTGGGACCTGTGGCTGGTAGGCGAGCGCAGCCTCGGCCCCCGGGCGCTCTGGACCACGGGCGGTATCTTTCTGCTGGATCTGGCGGCTGTCCTCTTGTTCTACAAGGAACTGAAGTTCTGCGCCTTCGACCCGGAGACGGCGGAAGCGGCGGGCATCAACGTCAGAGCCTTTCACTACCTGCTGATGACGCTGGTATCGGTGTCGGCCGTGGCGGCTTTTGATGCCGTCGGGGCCATTCTGGCGGTGGCCATGCTGGTGGTGCCGTCCGCCACGGCCTACCTGCTGACCGACCGGCTCTCCGTCATGCTGGGGCTTGCCGTGGGGCTGGGGGCCCTCGCCAGCGCCCTGGGATACCTCCTTTCCCGGGCTACCGACACGTCTGTGGCCGCAGCCATGGCAGTGTCCGCGGGCGGGCTGTTCGCACTGGCTTTCTTCCTGGCCCCCCGGCACGGGCTGGTGGCGCGGTGGCGCAGGCGACGGTCGGACGGCTGAAGCGGCCAGAACTGGGGAAGTCTAGCAAGGGGGAACTTCGGAGGGAGGAAAAAGGGCGGGACGTACGGAATACACTACCGAGACAGGCCAGGCGGGTGCGGCCTGCTCGCCCGGGGATCGGGCCGGTGCAATCGGAGGTAACGTTTTGATGAGAGTGGCTGCGGTCATCCCCGCGTTTAACGAGGAAGAGACCATTGCCGATGTTGTTTCTGTTTGTGTAAGGGTACCGGAGATCGAGGAGACCATCGTCGTGGACGACGGTTCCTCGGATGAGACGGCTGCAAGAGCGAAGGCGGCAGGGGCCAGGGTGATCTCGCATGCGGAAAACCGGGGGAAGGCTGCGGCGATGAAGACGGGTTTCGAGGCCACGACCGCCCCGGTTCTGCTTTTTCTCGACGCGGACCTGATCGGCCTCCAGCCCGACCACCTGCAGGACCTGCTGCGCCCGGTGCTCGCCGGGGAGGCCGACATGACCGTCGGCGTGTTCGGCGACGGCCGCGTGGCCACCGACCTGGCGCAGATGGTGGCGCCCTACCTGTCGGGGCAGCGGGCGATTGTCCGCAGCGTTCTGGCCGGCATGTTCCAGCAGGAACCCGACGCGGAGCAGGTTCGGTTCGGCATCGAGGTCGCAATCACCAAGTACGTGCGGAGCCACGGCTGCCGGGTCGTGGAGGTGGTTCTGGAAGAGATGACCCACCGCATGAAGGAAGAGAAGTTCGGCCTGATGAAGGGTGCAGCGGCACGCCTGAAGATGTACTACGAAATATTAAAATATGTACAGAAGGGATAGTATAGATTGCTAGAGTATTTGCAGGCGAACTTCTACTCGTTCGCACAAGAACTCTGGGAGAATCTTGTCCCGCTGTTCGTGGCTGCGCTGGCCGGCGGCGTGGTGGGCCTGGAGCGCGAGGCCACCAACCGGCCGGCGGGCCTGCGCACGCACGTCCTGGTGTGCGTGGGCTCGGCCCTGATTATGAAGGTCTCGATCGGCATGTACCAGTTGGTGCTCGCCACGGGAGTCGGCAACGCTGACCCGGGGCGCATCGCCGCGCAGGTTGTGAGCGGCATCGGCTTCCTCGGCGCCGGCACGATCATGCGCGAGGGCGCCAACATCCGGGGCCTGACGACCGCCGCCTCGCTCTGGGTGGTCTCGGCCATGGGCCTGGCGGTGGGGGCGGGCCTGTACCTGGAGACCTTCGTCGCCGTGGTGCTGGTGCTGCTCACCCTGAAGACCCTCTCCCAGGTGGAGCGCCGGTTCATCTCGCGCGGCGGCTACCACTCGCTGGTGGTCCACGTCACCGACACCCCGGGCAAGCTGGGCGAACTGGCCTCCATCTGCGGGCGGTGGGGCTGCACCATCAACAACGTCGCCATGCGGACAGGTCCCCTGCCCGGGACGATCGAGATCACCTTCGCGGTCAAGCCGACGGGCCGCGGGGGCATCGACATGTCGGGTTTGATCGGCGACCTCATGGCGACGGAAGGGGTCATCGCCGTCACCGAAGAAGATTAAAGGAGATCGGTGCGGGCGCGCGGGCCCAGGCCCTCGCGCTCGCGTTCCTTGCAGCCGCCGCGCCCGCTCGCCGGGCCGCGGCGGAACGATTTCCAGGCTTGGGGTGAGCCATTCTGATGTCACCGCAGTCCGACTGGCTCTCGCTCATCGATGTGGCCCAGCTGCCCCCGGAGGCGCAGGCGTTCCTGGGTGCGGCGCAGGTGGTGCGCGTCGATGTGCGCCTGCGCGCCCGAACCGTCGCGCTCCATCTGGAGAGCCCGGTGCGGCTTCCGCTGGAGCAGCGCGAAGGCGTGGCATCCGCCATCGCCGCGGGATGCTTCGGCGACCTGGCCGCGTCGGTTACCGTGGTACCGGTACGGGTGGCCGACCCGCAGGCGGACCCCGCCCAGCGCCTGGATGAGGCCTGGCCGGACATCCTGGTGCAGCTGAAAGCGGCGCTTCCGCTGGTCAACGGCATTCTCGACAAGGCCGAGCGGCGGGTGGAGGGCGCCTGGCTGGTGCTGGAACTGCCCACCGCCGCCCAGGCGGAGGTGGTGGAGCGGCGCGGCGTGGTGCCCGTGCTGGAGCGGCTGGTGCGGCAGGAGACCGGCTGCGGCCTGCAGGTGCGGGTGACGGCCCGTCCTGCGCCCAGGCCGGCGGCTCCCCCGGTCCCCGCGGAGCCGGAGGATCCCTTCGCCGACCGGGAAGAGGAGGAGGTGCCGCCACCGCCCGAGCCGATCCCGGCCGACGACCTGGCGGAGGCCTACCTGGAACAGTGGATGCAGCGCCAGTCCGCCTTCGGCAAAAAAGAGGCGAAGAGCGCCCCGCCGCCATCCGAGGGGGTCATCAAGGGCCGCGCCATCCCGGACGATGCGCCCGTACGGCGGATTGCCACCATCACCGAGGAGGAGAACCGGGTGGTGATCGAGGGCGAGGTGGTGGGCCTGGACAGCCGCGACCTGAAGAGCGGCCGCCAGCTCATCTCCTTCGGCGTCTGCGACCTTCTGCGCGCCGAGCACCCTGGCGACCTGGGCGACACACTTCCCGTCAAGCTCTTCCGCGACCCCCAGAAGGACCCGGACTACCTGGCGGTGCTGAAGAACGGCGCCTGGGTGAAGGTGCGGGGGAACGTGCAGGTGGACAAGTTCTCCGGCGACCTGACCCTGCTGGCCGACGACGTGATGGTGGGCCAGAGGCCGAGCCGGCAGGATGGGTATGAGGGCCCGCTGAAGCGGGTGGAACTGCATGCGCACACCACGATGTCGGCGATGGACGCCCTGATTGACCCGGCCGACCTGGTGAGAACCGCCGTGAAGTGGGGCCACAAGGCGGTGGCCATCACGGACCACGGCGTGGTCCAGGCCTTCCCCGCCGCCAGCCACGTGAAGGTTCCCGACGACTTCAAGGTGATCTACGGCTGTGAGCTCTTCCTGGTGGACGACGGGGCGCCGGTGGTGCTCCGGCCGCCGGAGAACGTGCGCCTGGCCGACGCCGAGTTCGTGGTGCTAGACATCGAGACCACCGGCTTCTCCCCCATCGGCGACGACATCATCGAGCTGGGCGCGGTGCGGTACCGAAACGGCGAGATCGGCGAGTCGTTCCAGCGCTTCGTGCGCCCGTCGAAGCCGATTCCCGAAGACGTGCAGAAGCTGACCCACATCACCAACGAGATGGTGGCCGACGCACCCGAGCCTGAGGTGGCCCTGCGGGAGTTCTTCGACTTCGTCGGCGACGCTATCATCGTGGCCCACAACGCCCAGTTCGACTACTCCTTCCTGCGCTACCACCGGCAGAAGCACCTGGGCGAGCCCTTCGAGAACCCGGTGCTCGACACCCTGACCCTGGCCCGGGCGGTGCTGCCCCACATGCGGAGCCACAGCCTGGCCGCGCTCACGAAGGAGTTGAACGTGGAGCTTGTCGACCACCACCGGGCCGATGCCGACGCGCGGACGGCCGCCATGGTGCTGGCCAAGCTGCTGGAGCTGGCGGCAGAGCGGGCGGAGGGCGTCGAAAGCGTCGCCGACCTCAACCGCCTCACGCGCACCATCAACGCCGAGCAGCTCCGGGCGCACCACGCCACCTGCCTGGTGAAGTCGCAGGTGGGCATGAAGAACCTGTACAAGCTCATCAGCCTTTCCCACATCGAGTACTTCAACCGCACGCCCCGCGTGCCGCGGACCGAGCTGGAGAAGCACCGGGAGGGGCTTCTCATCGGCTCGTCCACCTACGGGGGCCACCTCTTCGATGCCCTGCTGCGCGGCGTGCCGGAGCCGGAACTGGAGCAGCTGGCCAGCTGGTACGACTACCTGGAAATCCTGCCCCGCGACTGCCTCGCCTTCCTGCTGGAGCAGGGCCAGGTGAACTCCGAGGAGCAGCTGCTCTCGCTCAACCGGCGCATCTACGAGCTGGGCAAGCGGCTGGGCAAGCCGGTTGTGGCCGTTTCCGACGCGCACTTCCTGGACCCGCACCAGCAGATCTTCCGCCGCATCCTGAAGCACGGCATCGGCTTCCGGGATGAGTACGACGGCCCGTTCTACCTGCGCACCACCCAGGAGATGCTCGACGAGTTCGCCTACCTGGGCGAGG
>ENA-UPSA01001505-UPSA01001505.1-bioreactor-metagenome-genome-assembly--contig:-NODE-1505-length-21662-cov-6.947147_pt1 | contig 21662 bp, 14 predicted proteins | sample MGYA00238183_ERZ773288 | MGnify/ENA primary metagenome ERZ773288 (study PRJEB29028, sample SAMN07631243) | bioreactor metagenome | isolation source: Switchgrass digestor | place: USA: Dartmouth... | reverse complement strand
GAGGTGTGAGCTTTGGCTCAACTTCTTTTTACACCATTATATAGACTTAATCTTTACCTGATGTTTTCCATAAGAAAAAATGGTGTGATTTTTGATACTATTCACGACAGGTTGTCTTTTGATATTGCGTGTAATTAAGTAAAGTATCCAGCTCAGTTTTCGTATATTGTGTTGAGCTTACCTTAATTGACATTTATTAAATATGCAGTAAAATATATGTAATATGAATATTTGCTTGATAATATTGAAGTAGATTCTTGTAAATGTGTGGGTATGACTATGTTTAATTACATTGACTTATTTGCCGGTGCCGGTGGATTGTCGGAAGGGTTTATTGCATCAGGCTATAATCCTATTGCACATGTGGAAATGAATTCTGATGCGTGTATGACACTTAGAACCCGTGCATGTTACTATTACCTTAAGAAATTCAAACAGGAAAGTGTATATTTTGATTATCTTAGAGGGCTTATAACAAGGGATGAGCTCTATTCCACTGTGCCTGATTTTGTTATGAAAAGTGTAATAAATGAGACTATGAACGAAGTGAGTATGCCCGCTTTGTTATCAAAAATTAAACGCCTTATGAAACAGCAGGATGTAAAATCGATTGATTTGATAGTTGGAGGCCCACCCTGCCAAGCTTATTCACTTGTTGGGCGTGCAGTTAAAGGAGAATGCATGAAAAATGATCCTCGAAATTATCTGTACAGAGTTTACCTTCAGGTTCTCAGTGAGTTTAAACCTAAAATGTTTGTATTCGAAAATGTTCCGGGATTGTTGACGGCAAATAAAGGCAAATTTTTTGAAGATATGAAATCAGCCTTTAATGCTGCCGGATATAACCTAAATTACCGTATATTAAACGCACGTAATTTCAATGTTTTACAGAATCGTCAGAGAGTGATTTTAATTGGATGGCTGAAGAAGTATAGTTTACAATATCCAGTATTTGAGGAGATCCAGACCAGTTATACTGTCTATGATATCTTTGAGGATCTTCCGCCTATACAGGCTGGTGAAGAAAGCAATAATTACTTAACAGAAATACCCAATGAGTATCTCACTGTAACAGGAATACGAAAACCAAATGACATTCTGACCTGGCACATAGCTAGACCGGTCATCGAAAGAGACAAAGAAATTTATAAAATTGTAATAAGCGCATGGAATTCTGACAAGAGGCGTATTAAATATACCGATTTACCATCAGAGCTTTGTACTCATAAAAACAGAACTGCTTTTCTCGATAGGTTTAAAGTTGTAGCAGCTGATCTTCCTGCCAGCCATACAATGGTGGCACACATATCAAAAGACGGACATTATTATATCCATCCTGATATTCTCCAGGCTCGATCAATCTCGGTTAGAGAAGCAGCTAGAATTCAGTCTTTCCCTGATGATTTTTTCTTCGAAGGCTCAAGGACAGCAGCATTCACACAAATTGGTAATGCTGTGCCACCGCTTATGGCAAAAGGAATTGCAGCAAAGTTAAAGAAGCAGTTGGAGGAAATAAATGAAGGTTGATGCGTAATCATATAAATCCTATTTTTTATTTATTCATCAATGAGGGAATATCATTGTGAAGTAATTCGGTACTTAAGTGCATTAGATAAATGCTTACAGTTTATCTGATAACTAAGAGAATGTAGAATTTCATACTTTGCGCGGTAATTTTTAGGAACATATTTTTTAACGGGCAACTGATAGCGAGAGGTAAAAACCGTCCTACAAGCAGTCTGTTTAGCTATTATAGCTTATTTTAAGCCAGAAGATAGGGATTAACTGTAGAGGTATCCCTTCCGTTTGGGGGACAGTCATGGAATGGAATGAATTTGTTGAACTGATCATATCATGTGAGACATCTCTCGATGGACTATCCTTATGCTTAGGTAATACTATAACATCTTTGTCTCCAATTGTTAAAGCAAGCATCATTATGCTTGAAGACATGATTACTGCACAGGGAAACAGGAATATTTTTGTATTTCCTGATACAGATCAATTATTGTGGGAATTTTTGATAGCGAAAGTGATATTCAATATCACTGAGGGCAAAATCGGAATGACGTATGATCCATATAGATTCAGACCTGGTCAGAAATTGAAGTATATGAATTGTGTTGTTGAATTTGTTAAATGTGGTCTTGATGAATCGGATAAACGGGAACGCATTTTTTTCCGTGTTAAAGAAGGTATGATAATAGGAGTACCAATATCAAGAGCTCCATACTTTCAAGTTGTTGAAACAAAGAGATTATCCACATATAATGCGTACCGAAAAGCTCTGAAAGAAAATGCAAATGTAAGAAATGAGATATTAAAACAGCTTAATGACCATAAAACACATCTTGATAGTTCGGTTTGTTTTGTTTCTGAAATCAAGTCAGCGAAGGAATTTCTTTCACAATCAACACTTGATGGTGAAAAAATAACCGATATCTTATATGTTGCTCATGTTAATGGTGATGGGGAATTATCGAATCTGAGCCCAGGGCAGATGACGGGAAATCCCGCAATAATCATTGCGGCTGATTTATATTCTGTTCTTAATGCATTGATGAATGGCGTAAGAATTCAATCGGTTATTTTTGATGCCTCTCGGTCAAATGCCATTGAGAAACAGCTTGATGCATTTGATGAGCTAAATCAATACGACTTCCCCATAGTATGTATTACAAATACTGCGAACTCTTTCGACAATGGTTTACTTGTCGACAGAGGTTACAACGAGTGGCGTTGGGATAAGGACAGTATACCGGATAGTCTTTACGATGATTTAGATGATAAAGGAAACTTCAGGGTCAGGCATTGTGCACAGCATAGAGTAAAGTATAAGAATGTAAATGGTACTGAAGTTAGTGAAGCAATACGTTTACTATACAAACACAAATCAGAAATTGAGGTACAGTCTGCAACTTTAATTTATGTGGTTGAAAGACTATTTTCCTTGGTTTTCTTTGCATTGAGGAATGCTATTCCCATCGATCAAACAGATCGAGTACATTATTTATCTGTTCTCTCGGATTGTAGTGAAAAGCTCGAAAGAGAGAAAATATACATAGCTGATGAGTTATATAATGATATAAGTTTTGTGGTGCGGAATCTTGAATATGTCCTGAATTGTAATTTCTCGAATAAGAAGTATCAGGCAATTTGTGATCTCCTGAAAGAAGGCGAATATCAGTCAGCCTGTATTGTCATTTCTGATAAACAAGATAAGTCTGCATATATCAGGTATTGGACGGCGTGGTGTTCCGAAAACAACTGTGAGACTCATATCAGCGTGATGTACCCACACGAATATATTAGATCAACAGACAATTTTTATGATGTAACAATTGTTGTTGGGTGGCTAAGCGACAAAATTATGCGGAGTATTTTGTTCCGATTTAATTCGGCTGATTACTTTATAATTCTATATCAGTATGAAGAGCGCTGGAGAGAGGCCCATACTAGGATCTGGCGAAAGAAACTAGATAGCACCAACAACTGGAATATTGTGAAAAAGTCATTCAGCAACGGAAAACGCGAGATAAAAGTTGCAACTAATGCAAGACATGAGATTGATAGAGAGATAGAAGAAATTACGATAACTGACGAGTTGGCAAATATAGAGCAATTGATACTAAAGAACAGATATAAACATTACGGTTCTTCCGGCAGCTTAACTTCGGAAATCGTTGATGCTATTCCTGTTAATTTTGCTGGAGGGTTATTCGCATTTTACAGTAGTGGCCATAAAGTCGTTACTGTTACTGATATTATTATGCAGGTGGATAACCAAATTCAATTAAAGCGTCCGGAGATGCTTGAAGTTGGTGATTTTATTGTAATACGGGAAACACAGCAGGACATCATACGTGAAATTGCAGACAGGATTCTGGCCCTAGAAGGGAAAGCGGGTCTGAGAAATATTGCACATAAATGGAAGGAATCGCTAGAAGCAGAGCTTTTGCATTCATCTGTTACTGAAATTTACCAAAAACTCAAGAATGTTGGTTGCACACGGGATTTCCTCACAGTCAAAAACTGGGTGATGAACGATGATCTGATCATTCCTCAGAAACTGGATGATTTGCGGAATATTGCAGCTGCAACAAACGACGTAATACTTTTTGAGAAAGCTGAACTGATTTATACTGCTGGGCGAGAAGTAATCACTGCACATACAAAGGCAGGAAAACTTTTGTCTGAAAGACTAAAACATAAAATTACCAAGATCCTTAAGGATATGGGAGAATTTGACCCACTAAACATTTGGGATCCAATAATGCTACAACTTGAAGATATTGGTTATGCGAAAATTTTAAAAATAATTGACATTGGTTCATTGATACCAATTGAACGTAAAAATACGAACAGGCTACTGGCGGAGTAAATGGTGACTGTCTATGGCTAAAATGATACCTGCAGTAATGTCCCCCGAAGTAAAAAGCATGGCGGAAAAAATGATATTTGAATGGTTCAGGGATGAGCCTGGTACGGAAGACTGGATCGTGTTACATTCGCTTGGAATAACGAACCATAACAGAGTGATATATGGCGAAACCGATTTTTTCGTGTTGGTACCTTACAAAGGTGTATTTGCTCTGGAAGTCAAAGGTGGAAGAGTACGTAGAAATAATGGTATTTGGTCTTTTACAGACAAATATGGTAAGACTTCAACGAAAGAACGTGGCCCGTTTGATCAGGCATGGGACGGAGTATTTAGTATTATTGCAGACATAAAAAAGAAACTGGATGATTCTCATCGTTACTTGGAAAATGTGTTTTTTGGTATAGGGGTAATGTTTCCAGATGTTGAATATGAAACCGTAGGCTGCGATGAAGCACAGTGGCAGGTGTTTGATTGTAATGACGAGAGAAGCGTACGAAAATACATTCAGCGATTGTTTGATGGGGCAAGCAAACGATGGGAGGAACTATATGGACATACTGTTCCTCTTAATCGCCTTCCATCAGAAGAGGATGTACGTTATCTTGCTTCTTTACTGCGTGGTGACTTCGACAAAGTAGTTGCATTAAGGGTTCAGATGAGATATTCCGAAGAAGAACTAATCCGTTTAACAAATGAGCAATATAGGTGTATTGACCAATTGGATGACAATAAAAGATGCCTGATTCAGGGTGGGGCCGGAACTGGAAAAACGCTTATTGCTGTGGAGGAAGCAAAAAAGGCGGTGGCAGAAGGAAAAAAAGTTGCATTGATTTGTTATAACCGAAATCTTGGTAATTGGCTTGAGCGTTATTTTGAAGACACCCCGCAAAATCTGAGACCAGCTTATGTTGGTACATTACATAGATTTATGATACGACTGATTAAGCAAAGCGGCATGAAATTACATTTTCCGAACGATGATTATGAAAAAGAGGAATTTTATGCTAAGGATATACCACTATATGCAAAGAAGGCAATACAGGAGCTCCGGGTAAAATTCGATAAGGTTATTGTTGACGAAGCCCAGGACATTATATCCGAAAACTACCTTGATGTAATTGATTCGTGTGTTCATGGAGGGTTATCCCGTGGAAGATGGACAATGTTCGGAGATTTCTCTCAACAGGCAATCTATCATTCGTCCGGTACGGGTGAAGGTCTGATAGATATACTAGAGGCACGCTCATCGTTTGTCAGATTCAGGCTTACTGTGAATTGCCGAAATACAAAACCTATATGTGAAGAGATTGTTTCAGTTACAGGTTTCGAAGCACCTTCCGATGTCTGGTCCAAAGTAGACGGTGTACCTGTGGAGTACCTGACATATTCATCAAATGAGGAACAGAAAAACAAGCTCATCGAAGTAATCAGGTCATTGCTTAATAATCATATTTCGCCCCACAATATCAGTATTTTATCCCCAGTGAAGCGAGAGAATTCAATTGTCTCTGATATTGATGAATTCGATATACACGACTATAAACCGTATAGATCCAATCGCTTGTCAATCTGTACTATACAAGCGTTTAAGGGTCTGGAGAATTCGGTTGTTATTCTTACTGACATTAAATCAATTTCAGACAAAAAGCTGATGTATATAGCTTTAAGCAGGGCTCGTTTCGGATTGTATGTGTTGCTATCAGATGAAGCCAGAAAGGAATACATACAGCTTCAGTCAGGGAGGATGAAAAATGGATACAAGGCGTGAACAGATAATTGATATTATTCGTCGTGAGTTTATCGGACCTGATCCAATAAACCTACCCGGAATGATTCAGGAAAACGGAGAAGAAATTTTGTCCTCTGATCCTCCCCGTATAAGATATATTGCTGGGATATTGTTTCCTCAGAAAGTAAAAAATGAGCACATTACAGATGGATACGAACCGGAAGAAGTTGAACAGGATGAAAACCGGGAAAACACTGAACGCAAGGAACATATTGGGGGGTCTTTAGAATACCTTCAGGATGCAGAAGAATTGATGAATCTGTCAAATGCTTATCAGCAGTCAGCAATCAGCATTACAGCTGCAGTAAGAAGCGGAGATAGTATCAGAGTATCGGTATCTGCTGGAATGTATCTGACTATCAAAGAACATGACGAAGAGACCGGAAAAGAACGGACAAAATATCCTCGGCAGCAAATCAAATGGAATAATGATAATACTCCTCTGATATTACCTGAAAAAAAACAGCCTGTGCCACCGCTGATAGTTAAAAACAATGGACATGATACTAATCTAAGGTTTCATGTAACCTACAGATATTCAAGGGATGAATATTCTGTATTTACTTTTACGCTGGAAAATTCGAAAATAAATACTGCAGGATATATTAGAGATGAAGATTGCTATTTTCAGGCAGAATTCTCAATAGAATCATCATATGGTTTTGCACCATTACCTGAAAACGAAAAATTGAACATTAATGATAATGACTACCTTTCCAATCAGATGTTATACAGAAATGTGAAGACGTATGCTATTGGTCATGGCTGTGCAGCAGAATGGGATGAAAGAGAAACTCCTGTTAAGAAAATCAGCACTTCTATTTTTCCAGTATATGAAGTAAAGCCTATTGTTCCCAATATAATAGAAGGTGTTTCACTTGATATGCTAAAGATGTCCGACTATGGTATCAAAGAGGACATTCTTTCTGAGCTTACTTTGTTGTGTGATAAGTATGAGAGCTGGATCGGAAGGCTATCAGAGCTTGCTTTAACTGTGTCTGATAAAGGTACAGCTGCTCGACATATATCTAATTGTCAGGAATGCCTGAAACGCATGCGAGATGGCGTTCATCTTCTAAGAAGCGACAGTCGCGTTCTATATACTTTTCAACTTATGAATAGGGCAATGCTGTTACAGCAGCTGCATTATAATCTGCCTCTCCAGAATTGGATTGTTGATGAAAGCAATCAGCTTCTTCTTGATAAAGCCTTTGAAGTATTGCCAGATATAAAAGATCCATCAACATGGTATGGAAATAAGAATCGATATGGGAAATGGAGGCCATTTCAGCTTGCATTTATACTTATTAACCTGAGGCCAATGTTTGACAAAAAGTGTGATGAACGATCTATCGTAGATCTGATTTGGTTTCCCACCGGAGGTGGAAAAACAGAAGCGTATCTGGGATTGTCTGCCTATACTATTTTTATAAGAAGAATTCTTGATAAAAATAATTCAGGAACAACAATACTTATGCGCTATACCCTTCGATTGCTTACATCTCAACAATATGATCGTGCCGCGGCAATGATATGCGCATGTGAAATAATCAGAAAAGAACAAGAAGACATACTTGGAAAGGACAGGATTACTATCGGATTGTGGGTTGGTGAAGAAACTTCACCGAACAGTATGCATGATGCAATAACAGGATACAAACGAATGTATAAAGGTGAACCAAGTGACAAAAATCCTTTCATTGTTCTTAAATGCCCGTGGTGCGGAGCTCAGATGGGATTGGTAAGTAAAGGAACTGCAAAAGAATCTCCGGGCTATCGTATAGTTAAGAAAAAAGGAAAGAATTCTCTTATCCTGCAGTGTAGAAACAAAATGCACAACTGCGATTTCTCACATGATGGTTTTGAATTGCCTTTGTACTTTATAGACGAAGATATCTACGAAAAGCCACCTACATTGCTTTTAGGTACGGTGGATAAGTTTGCCATGCTTCCATTCAGACCTGAAGCACAGACCATATTTGGGATACGAAATGGACAGAGAATAACGGCGCCTGATCTGATTATCCAAGACGAGCTACATTTGATTTCAGGACCACTTGGCTCAATGGTCGGACATTATGAAACGATGGTAAATGAGCTATGTTCTTATAAAGCAAATGGCTATATAATACGGCCTAAGATTATTGCGTCTACAGCTACAATTAGTCGTGCAGCTGAGCAATGTCATGCTTTGTATGGATGTGGAGAAAATAACGTAAAGCAATTCCCACCTTCCGGTATTGATGCAGGAGATTCATTCTTTGCAGTGCAAGACAAAAATGCTAGAGGCAGAATATATGTAGGAATAATGGCTGCCGGCTCATCATCCATTGCAACTACTACTATCAGACTTTATGCTGCATTATTGTATGCAGGAAAAGCAATTCAGGTTGAAAATGAATCTGAACGGGATGCTTACTGGACTAATGTTGGTTATTTTAACAGTATAAGAGAACTTGGTCAAACGGAAACCTGGATACAGGCAGATATTGACGAATATCTTCACGTAATTTATAAACGACGCTATGAGGATAAGCAAGAAGGGTATACGAAAAAACGCAGATATATATATGAACATAGAGAACTTACGAGTAGAATCAGTGGAGATAAAATACCTTCTGCCCTACAGGAACTGAGTATCAAATATCCTCCAGCTGAAAATGAGAAACGGCCAATTGATATATGTCTTGCGACGAATATGATATCCGTAGGTGTTGACGTTCCGCGACTTGGACTCATGACAGTATCAGGCCAACCCAAAACTACCTCAGAATATATTCAGGCAACAAGCCGTGTCGGGAGAGGTAGTGAAGCACCCGGACTTGTATTTACTATCTATAATCCGGGAAAACCACGTGACAGATCGCATTATGAACATTTCATACCATATCACTCACGTATTTACTGCAATGTCGAGCCTACAAGTGTTACTCCGTTTTCAGCACCGTTGCGTGAGCGGGCACTTCATGCTCTGGTAATAGGAATAATGCGGCTGGAAGGAGATAAGGATCTGAACACTGATCCTCCTTCATTGCCTGATAAGCATACTATTGATAAAATTAAGAACATTATCTCAGAGCGAATAAGATTAATTGACCCTGAGGAACATGAAAAAACCATGGTACACATTGACTCGATTATCCGTAAATGGGAAATTGAAGAGCCCAAAAAGTATCAGGATTTCAGTTCGGGGAGTGAACTTCCGTTAATGTTTCCTGCAGGATCATTACGAAATGAGGAATGGGGACATGAGCGTGGCTTCCCAACGCCTACGTCAATGAGAAATATTGATGCAGCCTGTGAGGCCCGTGTTATTGAAGGTGGTTACCACGAGGAGGATGCTTAATGGCCTATTCAAAGAAACCTATGCGCAGAAGTGCGTTAATTGGCCCGTGGGGAGTTGGTGCCATTGTGCCTTTCCCAAACGATGAATCTTTGATGATTGCAGGACTAGACATGTGGAGATACAGTTCTACTGACTCCTTCATTATTAAAGATGATCGATTGCAAAAGAGGCTTGGCGTAAAAGAGTTAAGGTGGCCTCCGGACTTTCGTGACCGAAATGTAGATCCGAAAAACTGCAATCTTACAATACCGGCAGTCAGATTTCCAAGATGGCATTATTGTCCTTTTTGTGGAGGGATGCAGAAGGTAGGCTTCTTTACAAAGCAACCGGTTTGCGATGCTTATCCCTGGGAGCATGGAAGAAAATGCAATCCGAAGGCGAAATTCAAAAGGAAACTTATACCAGAGAGATTTGTGGTTGTATGTCCCGATGGACATATTGATGATTTTCCAGTAGCAGAATGGGTCCATTTTGACTCAGGTCATACATATGATCCTTCAACATGCAGAATTCGAAGAAGTACCGGGGGTACATCTGCCGCACTAACAGGAGTAAGATATGAGTGTACTTGTGGTGCCAGCAAGACTATCGCAAATGCTGTTCGCCCTGGTGCCCTGAAAAGGATAGGGTATTCATGTAAAGGTACTAAGCCTTGGCTTGGTATCGAAGAGGACAAAGAGAATCCATGCACCTGTGATGCAAGTGAAATTAAAGTCCTTCAGAGAGGCGCCAGCAATGTGTGGTTTGCTGATACGAGAAGTTCCATTCATATCCCTACTGATACTGAATCTGCTTCAAGACAAATAATAGCTGCTGTTAATAGTTGTTATAAAACAGTAGCAAAATATAGAGTAAATGGCGATATAGACAAAGATATTGTTGCTATATTTGCAGATAATTATGGAGTTGATAAAGACGAACTCTATGACGCGATAGTTATAAAAATTAAGAACATGGAATCTCTGCCGGAAGTCTCTGAATCTATGACAGAAGACGAATACAGGTTGGCGGAGTATAAAATGCTGATTAAATCCAGCGGTAGCGATTCTATGGATTTTCATTCAATTAATTTCTCAATCGATGATTATCATCCTGTCATCCGAAAGTATTTCAGTAGCATATCTCTTGTGAAAAAGCTTCGGGAAACCAGAGCATTTGTTGGTTTTTCCCGCTTGCAACCAAGCGCGACAAATGACCTTAAAAAGCAAAAAAGAATGCTGCGATTAGGAAACGGTGACTGGCTGCCGGCTATAGAAGTATATGGTGAAGGTATCTTTTTCGAGTTTAATCAGCAATTATTGTCAGAATGGGCTTCAAGACCGGGTGTTATCAGAAGGGTAAGCATGCTGAATAATGCTTTTCAGAACTCCAATTTCAGCAAATTATCACCGGGTAATCTTCGGCCGGAGTTTATTCTGTTGCATACATTTTCACATCTTATAATAAATCAATTAAGTTATGAATGCGGATATGGGAGTTCAGCAATCAGAGAGAGAATCTACTGCGAGAAATGCACAGATAACAGCAAAATGTGCGGAGTATTGATTTATACTGCTTCAGGTGACTCAGAGGGTTCGCTTGGAGGTCTTGTCCGACAGGGAGAAAAAGGGCGGCTTGAAGATACCATTTGTGCGGCTATAAGAAATGCTGAGTGGTGTTCTTCTGATCCTATTTGTATACAGTCCGCAGGGCAGGGTCCGGAATCCTGTAATCTGGCAGCCTGTCATAATTGTGCACTCCTTCCGGAAACGTGTTGTGAGTGTGGAAACCGGCTGCTGGATCGTGGTGTAGTTGTAGGTACTCTTGATGATAAAGATATCGGATTCTTCAGTGGTTTGGGTGAATAGATTTATTTGTGATTCTATTCATCATCATTTGAATTGAAGAAATGAAGGAATCTGTGTGAAGATTTTTCTGAAGTATAATTTAAATGAAATTCTGGAGGTTCAAAGCATTGCATCTGCCATTCTAAAATGTCTGATTATTTAAGAAGTCGATTAAGAAAATGAATTAAGAGTAAGATGAAGGTCGGATAAAAAAGTGCCTGATAAAATACACCTGACTGAACTTTTCTCATATACTTCTCAACTACTCAAATGTAAAATTGAGGGATCATGTTATGGCAGATGTTCATTCACCGCAAACACGCAGCTATAATATGTCTATGATACGAGGGGAGAACACTACACTAGAAGTAATCGTTCGCAAGCATCTTTTCTCTCTGGGATTCAGATACAGAAAAAATGATAAGCGGCTTCCGGGTAAACCAGATATTGTTCTGCCCAAATATAGAACAGTCATATTCATAAATGGATGTTTCTGGCACAAGCATGAAGGGTGCAAGTATTTTGCATGGCCTAAAAGCAATGTAGATTTTTGGCGCAAGAAAATTGAGGATAATGTTAAACGGGATATAAAAAATTATTCTGAGCTAATTGAACGCGGTTGGAGTGTAAAGGTAATCTGGGAATGTCAGTTGAAAAAAGAGAAATTTAACAACACGATGCAACAGTTGGTTTTTGAGTTAAGAAAGCATGCTAATAAATGTTAATTTATATATGTAAATTCAAAGGTATCCTACAGAATAGCGGGATCTTTATGCAAAGAGGATGCTAACAATAGAACATCATTGACGTATCTCAATCTGAAGAAACACACATTTCCTTCCCAGATATCCGTTTCCTCATATTTTCTCTCCAGCTTACAGTTCTTGCACCGCACAGTTTGCGTAACACACTGGAGAAATACGAGGAGCTGCTGAAACCGACACTGGCGGAGATGGCGTCGATCGTCAGGTCGGTGGAAATCAGCAGCTTTTTTGCTGCTTCGATGCGTACATGGTTGATATACTGAGAGATGTTGATGTCGATGTCGATGCGAAAACGTTTAGACAGATATAAGACAAGACATGGACATATTCGGCAAGTTGATCCCTTGTGATGTTATCAATGAAATGGCGCTGTATATAGTACATGACGCTGCAGGTCCATTTGACGTGTATGTCAGGTCGGAGGTCAGCTCAGCTACACGGTCGAACGCGACTTCGACAAATCGCAGCATATCGTTCTCGGAGCGCAAGGCGTTTGTGTTGGCAGCTTGAAACTGAACATCCGTCATCAATGTGTCCGGTTGCAATCCGCTATCCTCCACATACTCAAAGAAAAGCTTCAATAGTTCATCATGCAGCAGAAAAATCTGCAGACTGATATTTTTGCTGTTGTTGATGATAAGCGTTAATTACAAATATGAATTTGAGATATTTTGATTTCATTGCAGGGCATTTTTCGATATGATATACTATGCTACATCATGCTACATCACCGATTCATGTGTCGACTTTGATGATAGCGGGTGTGCAGGACAACATTATCAGTCCAAAGGCAATGTTCCGTTCCGCATGTGCGGTGCCGCGGGCAAAGACGATTTTCCACCAGGACGGATCTCATAATGTCGCGCATGAGTGCAGGGAGAGTGTGTATAACGACATCCTGCGGTTTCTTGAGGAAGTCGAAGAAGGGCTGTGGTAATACGAGAGTGACAAGCAAGAAGGTATCAAAATCACAATGAAACCGAACATATAGCAAGCATATACCTGACATATAACTTAGAACATACATAAGAGCATTGAGCATACATATTGAACATACATAAATAAAGACAAAGGAGAGCCGAAATTTGGTACAAGCAAAAAAGACAGAGAAGTTGTGGAATTTTAACTACATTTATCTGCTGATACTCAGCGCATTGACATCAACGGCATTTTACATGGTGGCGCCAGTGGTTTCAAAATACGCACTGACATTGGGCGCGGACTTCACATTAGCGGGAACCGTCACAGGTATCTTCTCAATAACGGCGCTTGTCGTAAGGCCTTTCAGCGGTGTGATCGCCGATAAGCTGAACAAGAAATGGGTCATGATATTTTCAACGGTAACGATTGCATTTTCGGTGTTGTGTTACTCGGTTGCCGGTAACGTTGCGATGCTTTTGGCGTTCAGAATAGCTCACGGAATAGCTTTTTCACTGAGCGGCACGACAAACATAGCTTTTGCCAGCACTTTTATACCGGAGAACCGATTGGGCGAAGGCATCGGGTATTTGGGCCTGGGCAACATACTGTCAACAGCTATCGGACCTGCATTAGGACTTTGGGTCATCGAAAACTTCGGGTATGACTGGTGCTTTTATACAGCTTTCTTTATCTCTTTGACGGCAGCAGCCCTGATGCTGTTAATACGCTATAAACCTGATGCAGGGAAAGGGAATAATGATGGATCCGCTGAGACGGGAAAGAAGGCAGGATTCAGGATCAGGTTTAGTGATATCATAGAAGTAAAACTGCTTCCCCTTGCCTTTTTCGGAGGGCTGTTCTCGCTGACAAACGGTCTCGTGAGCTCCTTTATTGCCATAATGGGAGACCAGCGCGGGATCGGGAACGTAAGCATTTTCTTCACGATAAACGCCATCATGCTCCTTATAATCAGGCCGTTTAGCGGGAAACTCAATGACAAAAAGGGTGTATCTTTCGTACTGATCCCCGCGTATATCTTTGCGGCAGCCGCCATGGCTTTGCTTGCGGGCGCAAAATCGACATGGGTAGTGGCGCTTGCGGGTGCCCTCAAAGCTGTCGGCCAGGGATCCGGTCAGCCGGCAATACAGGCTGAATGCATCAGGAAACTTCCCGACAGGCGGGGAGTCGCCACAAGTACATTCTACGTCGGCGCCGATGTAGGGCAGGGACTTGGCCCTGTTATCGGAGGTGCAGTTTCTTCAGCTTTTGGATTTGGCGCGATGTTCGGCGGCACGTGCGTTTTGATGCTGCTTGCAATGTTGGTTTACATGAGGGCGGATAGAAAGAAAATAAGGTCATAACTGCTGCGTCTTTTGGAGGGAAGCGGCGTCTTTTGGGGTAAAATAATAAAGATCCGGTAGAATATTATCCACGTTATCCACTGCAAAAGGGCTGACGTACATAAAAAGCCATTGCGGCATTATACCGAGTATGCAACCTTTCGAAAGGTGAAACGGTTAATGCTTGCAATGGCTTATAGTATTTGCTGTCGGAAGTTATTTTTATCAGCAGCGGTTTATACGTTATCTAAATCCATCGCCATTGAAAACCATCGTCAAAATATCCTAAGCAACCCAGCATAGAATTTCCAACGCAACTCCATCACAGATTCAATACGTCCCTCAAATATACTCTCGAAACCTCGGCTGAATGGAAGTTGCAGACCTCCGGACGGTCCAGCTCAACGCACAAAATTCCGTCGTATCCCACTTCCTCCAACGCTGCCTTGACAGCGGGGAAGTTTATGGTGCCATGGCCGAGTGCACGGAATGTTGCCATTTTGCTTGCCCCTTCGGCCTTGGACAACGCATATGTATCCACGTCTTTCAGATGCATATATGCGATCCTGTCGCCGTACTGGCGGATCAAATCGACAGGGTCGATGCCTGCTAGAGTGGTATGAGCGGTATCAAAGCAGAAGGATACATACTCAGGATCGGTGTGGGCGGCAAAATAGTCAATGTCGCTCTGCCAGAACACGCAGGTTCCGTAGTGCGGATGGAAGCATACCGTTATGCCGCGCTCTTTTGCGTAGGCGCCCAGCTTATTGGCGATCTCACATGTCTTGTCTATCATCTCGGTATTGGTCGGGCGCTCGATGGGTCCGTCGTCTAAGAAACCGGCGTTTTGGCAGTTATACCATTTTCCGCCTATAGCCGCAAGGAAGTCTATCTGCTTTTTCGCGATTTCCAATGATTTTTCCACGTCAAAGGTAAAGTGGCCATAGAGATTGACGAGCTCCACGCCGCAATCGTTCGTGAGCTTCACCAACTCGCCGGGGTCGTCCGCGTAAAAGTCGCGGATGAATGCGAAGTTTTCCACATAATCATATCCCAGGTATTTGCACTCGCGAAACGACTGTTCAAGCTGCCTTTTTGCTGTCTGCGGATCTCTGCCTGTTATCCATGTCCAACCCGTATATGCTGCTTTCATTGTTATGACCTCCGCTTCTAATATTATGCATTATTAATCATCAAGGATGCCGTGCATGGTATCGTTCGACATGGGGGCTGTACGATCATACTTGGTCTTAAGCGGTATATATGTGCCGCTCTCGCATGATTTTGAAAAGCTTGTCAGTATCTCAAGCACGTGATGCTGCTGCTGGTGATTGGCTCTGAAATCCCGACCTGTGCGGATGGCTTTGCACATGTCCGCAAGGCCCAGCCCACGGGAGTTTTCGGAGTAATCGAACAACAGCGGCATTTCTTTGTATCCGTCGTAGAAATTCGGGATCGTCTTTCGCATCAGCCCGGGATCCGTCTTTGGTGCCGCGGCCATATCTTCGGGACGGTACAGAAGGACCGGGCCGCCGAATGTATTGGGGTCGGGTACGACCAGGGTGCCGCGGGTGCCGTACACCTCAAATCTCGCCTGGGCATGGGGAGGATAATGGACGTCGAAAGTCGTGAATATCTGTGCGATCGCGCCGTTGGAGAAATGGATGTTGCCCGTCAGGTAAGTGTCGACGTCAACATCGACTATCTCGCCGCGGTGCGGTTCTGAAGTGATGACCCTCTGCGCGAAAGATTTCTTTGTCATGCCCATAACGCCTTTGGCTTCACCGATCAACTGCACAAGAGCGGTCACATAATACGGACCCATATCCAGCATGGGCCCCCCGCCGCGCTTATAATAAAACTCGGGGTCGGGATGCCATGTCTCATGTCCGTGGCACACCATCGCGCAGTTGGCGCCTATGACGTCACCGATCATGCCGTTGTCGATCAAATAGCGCGCCGTTTGGATACCTGCGCCCATAAAGGTGTCCGGCGCTCCGCCGAGTTTCAGTCCCGATTCCTTCGCGAGGGCGACCAGCTCATCTGCTTCCTGCATGTCTACTGCCAGAGGTTTCTCTGAATAGACGTGCTTGCCGTGCAGGAGCGCCTGTTTCGTAACCTCGTAATGCTCGTAAGGGCGTGTCAGATTTAGGACGACTTCGACCTCGGGGTCGTTGAACGCCTCGTACATATCGGCATAGATTTTCGGAGTCGGAACGTTTGCGCCTTTCTTCTGCTCCTCCTTGACATATGCGACTCCTTTTTCCGCTCTCTCGGGTATCAGATCGCATACGCCGACAAGCTCTGCTTCGCGAAATGTTTGTACGATGTTTTTCAAATAGATGCCGCTGATTGCCCCGACGCCTATCATGGCGACTTTGACCGGCTTCACAGTGCTCATGGCTATCATTCCTTTCCGCAACATTTTCCGCAAGCCTGTACTAATGGATATTCCCAGATTATTCTTGAGATTATTATAATATCAATGTTAAATGCTTGTCAAAAGATGATTATGAGTTATGAGGGTTGTATCTATCCATGTCAGCTGGATATGCAAGGTGAAGTAGAGCGACCGAAACACATATACAATGGCTCAATGATGTCAGCCGGATTTGCAGGGGGAGTATGATGCGGAATGCAAATAATTGGATGCGTTCTTTGCTTCAGATAATATCAATGAGCTGGTATTTATCATTATTGATAAATTGATTTGATGCTGATCATTTGGTTGATATAGGTGATCATGGGTTCATTCCCCGGTCATTGGCCGGTGAATCACCTTTCCTTTGTGACTTGATCGTGATATAATAAACTTTATGCGAAATTTGATCGATATGGAGACGAGCAGATGAAAAACAAAAGCATTATTAACGATTTGACGACGGGAAGCGTGAGCAGGACCCTGGTCAAATTTGCTTACCCTTTGATGCTGTCTAATTTGCTTCAGACAGTATACAACATGGTTGACATGATCGTGGTAGGCCAGTTCGTGGGTAAAGTAGGTCTTTCCGCGGTATCCATAGGCGGAAACCTTCTTCACCTGTTGACTTTCATTGCCATGGGATTTTCTAGCGCAGGCCAGGTATTGATTTCCCAGTATGTTGGTGCCGGTGATAAGAAAGCGATCAGCCGGACGATAGGAACGATGTTTACCTTCGTTCTCTCATGCGCCATTGTTATGACAGTTGTTTGCTGCATTTTTGCAAAGCAGCTGCTGGCATTTATGAACACACCGTCAGAGGCATTCAAATTCGGGTTGGACTATAGCGTAACCTGTTATGCTGGCCTGTTTTTCATATACGGGTATAATCTTGTAAGTGCTGTTTTGCGTGGTATGGGGGACTCGAAGCACCCGTTTATTTTCATTGCTACAGCCGCAGTGACTAATCTTGTGCTTGACATTCTTTTCATAGCGGTTTTCAAGTGGGAAGTCTTCGGAGCGGCCTTTGCCACCGTTATAAGTCAGGGTGTAAGCTTCATATGGGCTGTAATATTCCTCTACAGACACAGGGAAGAGTTCAACTTTGACGTGAAGCTGTCCAGCTTTGGCATTGATAAAAATATCTTCAAACGCCTTGCAAAGCTGGGCCTTCCGATGTGCTTGCAGAGCGCGGCAATATCCTTCTCGATGCTGTTTGTCAACTCCTTTATCAACGCTTATGGTGTTGTGGCGTCTGCCGTTACGGGTATCGGCAATAAACTCGGCAACATTACGAGCGTCATCTCACAGGCTCTCAGCGTAGCGGGGGCTGCAATGACAGGCCAGTGCCTTGGAGCGGGGAAACACGAAAGGATACCGAAAATCGTTGGCACTTCGTTGGCTATCAACCTGGTATTTTCGATTTTCCTGAGCCTCGCAACCGTACTTTTCCCTAAATCGATTTTTGGCATGTTCAATAATGAGGCTGAAGTTCTTGAGATGGCTATAAGCTATATACCGTGTGCAGTCCTGCTATACATCGGTGCTGCTTTCCGTTCACCGTTTATCAGCCTTATAAACGGAAGCGGCCAGTCGAAGCTAAACCTTGCCGTCGGTCTACTGGACGGTGTGATTTCTCGCATCGGCCTGGCTTTGCTGCTTGGTATCACATTCAACTGGGGGATCAAGGGCTTCTGGTATGGCCACGCATTTGCCGGATTCGTGCCGTTCCTGATCGGCGGTGTCTACTTTATTTCGGGCAAGTGGAAGGAAAAGAAGCTCATAATACATTAGACTTTGATGCCGGTCAGACTATGATTACCGCGCGGTAAAAGAGGACATATGATCATTCGGGTCAAATGCGGACTGGAATTAGCGGATGGATAAATATAAATATGATGATTGATTGAGGCTTTATGTTTCTCTGCAATCTGCCTGAGATTATTATATAAATGATATGGCTAAATATAGAAAAGGTTGGAAGCGGTTATTGCTTTCAACCTTTGTTTTTTATACAATAAATTCGATATAACTTATGAAGATATTCGAATAGGATTTTATATAAGTAAGCAAAAAGTGGAGCAAATATTGTTGTTGCAGAGTCTAAATAATAGCAGGGTCTATTAATAAGATAAGCTTTATCACAGTTATATGATATTTGATAACAGGGTGCGTGTCGGAGCGCTCGTCAAAGGACAGGATTACTTTGTCCGTGTAGATGCTTTCAACGAGTCAGGAATTACATAGGGCAAAACCATAAAACTCGGTTCCGTATAATCCGTATAATATTTTCAGTACGGGCCCGTCTTTTGTGTTTTTAGCAACTACATGCCGGAAGTCTTTTAGCAATGCCCGCTTATAGCGGCTTAACTTAAAATTTATGAAGGGAGAAATCAAAATGAAAGCTGAAATCAACCTGGTAACGATCTGGACGGAAGACATTGAAAGGATGAAAGACTTTTATACACGGGTCCTTGGGTTCAAAATCAAAAGTGACCTGGGCGGGTACGTCGAGTTTGAGAGCAACGGTGTACGCTTTGCCATCTGTGTGAGAAAAACGATGTATGACTATAGTGATGAGTATAGAAAGGCAGTGACAGGGCAGGCTTTCGAACTCGCATTTCCATGTGATGATCCCAATGATGTGGGTGCTTCTTATAATAAGCTGATCGAGTTGGGAGCAACGCCTGTCTGTCCGCCCGCAAATATGCCGTGGAACCAAAGGACCGCGCTTTTTGCCGATCCTGACGGGAACATTCACGAAATCTTTGCTGACATCGCTTAGTGGTAAGACTTCATATAGTGGAAGCAACGACAGGGTTTTAATATATTTTACTTGATATATCAGAGAAAAGGGGAAACTATATGACGATCAGAGAACTGTGTGATGCAATTGAACTGCAAAACGAGATCAGGGACGACGTTATATCATATTATGAAAGTCCGGATTTTAGGGAAGCACTTATAAAGATAAACGAGATCACGGATAATGGCAGCAATATTATCGGCGAGATCCAAAAGGTGTTTGAAGTTTTGGCGCCGGATGACAGAAATGTAAAAATGCTGACGTATATGCTGCATTGCGCGCTGGTGGCGCATGACGAATATGAGCAGCTCGGGATAACGGACGATATTTTTGTTGCCACGATGCGCTGCTTTACCCGCTTTATCGGTGAATGCTTCGTCAAGACCGGGGTCTATGCCTTTGACAGGGCATGGTGGACCGGAAGACAGGTTTCAATGAAGCTTTTCAGGATCGGTGAGCTTGAATATGAGATGACGAGCTGGAACGAGGAGCCGGTCATCAGCATACATATTCCATCCGATTCGGATGTTTCAAGGGATAGATGCGTGGAGTCCATAAGGCGGGCGAAGGATTTCTTCGCCAGGTATTATCCGGAGTATTCTGGCTGCAAGTATATTTGCGACTCATGGCTGCTGTCCCCGGAGCTGAAGAAGCTTCTGCCCGAAACGTCGAGAATAATCGGCTTCCAGGACATGTTTGACATAGTTGAATTAAAGCCCGATTCGGAAAGCTTTATAGAGTGGGTATATAAGATGGACTCGTTCGAATTTGTACAGCAGGAGGACGAGTCAGGCAAAACGAAGTTAGTATACCAGAAGAAAAAGATCGATTTTGACCGGTTGCCCGAAAATACTTCACTGCAGAGAAACATCAAGGCGCACATCAAAGCCGGTGGAAAAATAGGCGACGCCTTTGGGATTTTGAAGGAGATCTGACTCGGGTCATAATAATTAGCAACCGGACAAAACGAACTGACCAATGAGCTTTTCGTCATCATACCATGCGCTTATCATTATCACACCATCTCACGACCATGCTTTTAATTATCACACCATTCCACACCTTGCATATGAAGACAAGAGCAAAGAGAAACGAATAAATATCCATTATTGCACATGTTGGGAAAGATTGCATTGTTATGTTGATTTCCGTGTCAAAAAATAGTATAGTGATTATACAACATAGCAAGTCGGGAGCTATTTTTAAGGAGGTCATAATATGAAGTTCTTTAAGTGTGAAGTATGCGGAAATATGGTGGAACTGATCAAGGCAAGCGGAGCACCTATGTCGTGCTGCGGTCAGAAAATGACGGAACTTATTCCCGGCACTGTTGACGCTTCATTGGAGAAGCATGTACCGGTTTATACTGTGGAAGACAATCTGGTAAGTGTAAATGTAGGTTCGATAGACCATCCGATGGTCCCCGAACATTATATTGAATGGATAGCGCTTGAAACAAAATTTGGATTCCAGAGAAAGCACCTCAATCCCGGCGAAGCGCCTCATGCCACATTTGCCCTTGTAGACGGCGACGAAGTCGTTGCGGTATATGAATACTGCAACCTGCACGGCCTGTGGAAGAGCTAGTAACTACAGAATAGTAAAACTTTATTAAAGATAAACTGCCTTCGACTGTTGATTGGTCGAAGGCAGTTTTGTGATATTGGCGAAAATAAATCACGGCATATTGCGTACTAAAATACCGTCAGTATAACTTTCCCTTGTTGGGCTATTCATGCCACGCGTTTAACGCGTGGTTTTGATTTTGAGCAACTTTTTATTTTGTGTGGAGTAACCTTGGCGCGTAACCGGGCAGAGAAGACCTCCTTGACTATTAAGAAAGTCAAAAGATGCCGCGGGAAAAGTTTCGACCCGATGGGAGCCGAAATTCGGAAACTGAAAGCTTCTTCTATATTTCGCCTAAAAGAATGATAATTCAACATGATATCCTTGTCCTGTTTTGACAATTATTTCATTGAAAATCGTATATATTTGTGTCGGGTCGAATTAAAAACCAAAAAGACCAGCTAATTAAAGTCAAGAGCTTTTTTTGAAAAATAAAAGAATTTT
>ENA-UPSA01001500-UPSA01001500.1-bioreactor-metagenome-genome-assembly--contig:-NODE-1500-length-21713-cov-5.320667_pt1 | contig 21713 bp, 24 predicted proteins | sample MGYA00238183_ERZ773288 | MGnify/ENA primary metagenome ERZ773288 (study PRJEB29028, sample SAMN07631243) | bioreactor metagenome | isolation source: Switchgrass digestor | place: USA: Dartmouth... | reverse complement strand
CGCCTCCAGGTAGCCCATCCACTCCTCGGCCATGGACCATCCCCCCGTGAAAGGTTTCCCCATTCACTTCGGGCGGAGGTCGTGGGACTCCTGCTTCAATTCCCGGAATTATCCGACAAAGTCACGGGCCCCGGGGTCCGGCGACTCGCACCCCCGGGGCCAGGCAGCGCCCCTCACGGCGGCAAGGGTCCCGCCGTGCACCCCAACGGCACGGTGCACATCGCGGGGAACGCCGATCAGAACATGGCGGGCCCGGCCACGCCGCGGGGCACGGTGATGCGCACGCTGCGGGTGGCGTTGTCCCATGTCACTTGAGCGCCGAACCCCTCCGCCACGAACCGCAGCGGCACCAGGGTGCGCCCCTGCCAGAGCACCGCCGGCTGCGAAAGCGCCACCGGCCGGTCGTCCACCAGGGCCGAGGTCGACCCCGGCGTCAGCGCGATCTGCTGCCCGCCCAGCACGATACGGACGGTGCGGGTCTCGCCCTCCCACTCCACCGTGCCGCCCACGGCCGTCGCCAGGGCCCGCACCGGCACCAGCGTCTGGCCGGTGCTGCGGGCGACGAAGGGGGCGACGTCGTCGAAGCGGAGCGGCTGTCCCTCGAGCAGGATGGTGACAGCCTCGCCCACCTCAGACGGCGGCAGGCACCGGGCCGGCGCAGTGTCCCCGGGGTGCAGCGCGCCCTCGGTGTAGACGTTGGCGGCGTTCCAGAGGAGCCAGCTCGTGTAGCCCGCGTCGTACGTGGCCTGGATCTGAGCCCGCACCTCCGCGGGGCCGTACGGGTGGCCCAGGGAGAAGTCCTGCAGCCACGGGCGGACGGCCGTCCGGCTTCCCAGGCCCGCCGCCCCGATGCGCTCCCGGGCGTCGACGAGCGACCGGTAGACGGTCTCGTAGGGCATGGCGTTGGGGTTGGGCAGGCCCAGATTGCCCTTCTCGTAGTGGCTGGGGTAGAGCATGGGCGAGAGGTAGTCCACCGCCGCGGCGCTCTCCTCCAGCCGCTGGCCGATGCCCATGTCGTCCTGGACGCTGGTGACCAGGCCGAAGACGTCCGCGCTCACCAGCACGCCCAGGGGTGCCAGCTGCTGCCTGGCGTAGGCCAGGAACTCGGCCACCACCTGCTCATACGGGCGCCCGTCCGCGCCGGGGTAGCGGGTGGCGTTGAGGTCGCCGTCGGTGGGGAAGCGCACGTAGTCGAACTGGATCTCATCAAAGCCCGCCTCGGCCGCGGCGCGGGCGACGCGGACCACGTAGTCCCAGGCCTCCCGGTTGTACGGGTTGAGCCAGGCGACCCCGTTCCAGTCCCGCCAGATGCCGCCGCCGGCCTGCTGCACGGCCCAGTCGGGGTGGACGGGCGCGACGATGGGGTCCTTGAAGGCCACGATGCGGGCGATGGCGTAGATGCCCCGGCTGTGCAGGTCCCGGGTGAAGGCCCGGGGATCGGGGATGAAGGGTCGCACCGCACCCGCCGCCTGGGCGGTGGCCTCATCGGTGGTGATGGTGACGCGGCCGGAGTCGTCCTTCACGTCCACCACCACGGCGTTGAGCTCCGTGCGGTCGATGAGGTCCAGGATGCTCTGCAGGAAGTCCGGGTTGCCGGCGTTCCAGGCGGTGAGGTAGACCCCCTTCACCTCGTAGGGGGCCGGGATCAACGGGGCCTGGAGCGGGCCGGTCGCGGCCCCGGCCGCGCCGGCGGAGGCGGGGCTCAGGGCGAACGCACACAGAGAACAGGCCACAACTGCGGCCAGGTTGCGAACAAAGCGGTGTCTTCTCACGCTGCGGATTCCACCCTTTGCAGATAGTCTGCGGCGACACCCCGGGAACAACCCGGGGTGCGACTTTCCAACCTTCAACAACAACGCTGTCAAACCCTGCCGCGGTTCGGTGGTCACTGGTGAGCGCGGCACCGCGGCCAACGGGGTTGCGACGTGTCCCGGGGGCCGTTCTGCGGACCGCAATCGGCAGCTTTTCCCTCCGGCTCCGGCCACCGGGCCCCCTCCGCGACCATCGGGCAGGGGCGCCGGCTTCGAAACGCACCTCCAACCCGGCGAAGCGAGAGGCGAGGACCGGGAATGAACCGTGCCCTCGCCTCCGTGCCGGGCTGTATTTGCTAATATATAAATAATTGGATCATAGCGGGTCGCCACATATTCCGTGAACAGTTCGCCGCCCTGCGTCGTACTACGGGTGACATTTCGGGGGGAGGTGTCAGGCCTGATTCGCGACGAGGAGCTCTGCCGGCAGGTCCAGGAGGGGAGCGAGGCCGCCCTGGAGGCGCTGGTGCACCGCTACCACCGGCCGATCTTCGCCTACCTCTACCGCCTCACCATGCACCAGCAGACCGCCGAGGACCTCACGCAGGAGACCTTCACCCGCCTCCTGGCGCAGATTCACACCTACCGCTTCCCCCGCCCCTTCCGGCCCTGGATATATACCATTGCGCACAACCTCTACCGCGACCACGTGAAGGCCGCCGCCCGGCGGGCCTTCCCGGCCGCCGACCCCGACCGGGTGCGTCCGTCGCCGGTGGTCGACCTCTCGGAGCAGATCGCCGAACAGGCCGCCCTGAGTCAGGCCCTGCGGGCGCTGGACGAGGGCGAGCGGGCCGTGCTGCTGCTCCGGTTCTACCACGGCCTTTCATCCCCGGAGGTGGCCGAGGTGGTGGGGATTCCCCCGGGGACCGTCCGGTCCCGCCTTTCCCGGGCGGTGCGCAAGCTCCGGGACCTACTGGAACCCACGGCCGCACAGGACGGAAGGAGTGAGATGCGGTGAACCGCCGCTGGGACGAACTGATCGCCGAGGTCACCGGCCAGGCCCCCGCTGCGCCTGCGGACGTACCAGACGCCGCTGCTCCCGATGCGGGCGGCGCTGATGGTCCTGATCGCGCGGCGGACGTTTCCGCGGGCTGCGCCCCCCACGCCGGCACCACGAGCGTGACTTGCGGTGCGGTCGCCGCCGGGCCAGGTGCCGCCTGCTCCCCGGGCCTCGTCGCAGCGAGCGCCGCCCCGGGTTCCCCCCGGCGTCCTGCCGGCACCGCGGGTCCCGGCGGGCATCTTACCCCCGCCGAGGCGGAAGCCGTCTTGGCCCGCCTGGCGACCCACCTGGTGCCGCTGCCCACCGCCGCCGACACCGAGGCGCTCATCGACCGGCTCCGCCCGCTCCTCCCGCAGCCCGCGCCCCGGCGCTTCCGGGACTTCGGGCTCAGCCGGGAGCCCGTCGCCCTCCTCCTGCGGGCGCAGCTGCAGCACTTCCGCCCCGCCTGGTGGCTGGCGTCGCTGGCGTTCGTGCTGCTGGGGCTGCTGGCCGGACCCTCCCTCGCCGCCCGGGGCCTCTCACCGGCCGTGCTCGCCCCGCCCCTGGTGATCGGCGGCGTGCTCTACGGCTTCCGCAGCCTCAGGGGGGCCGCTCTGGAGATCGAACTCTCCTGCCCGGTCACCCCGGCGCAGGTGGCCCTGGGGCGCATGCTGGTCCCCCTGCTCTACTACCTGGTGCTGGGAGCGGTTGCGATCCTGCCGGTTCCAGGCCTCGCCGGGGCCTTGTCCGGCGCCGTTCTCCCGGGCCAGGCGCTCGTCGCCGGCTCGACCCAGGGCGCAGTCCCGGCCCCCACCGGCGTTTTCCCGGAACCGGCCTACGCACAGCTCTTCCTGGGCTGGACCGCCGCCCTGCTTCTCTTCGCGGGCCTGATGCTCACCCTCACGCTCTACGTGGGCACCGCCACCGCCGCCGGCCTGGCCACGGTGCTGTGGGGACTGCTGTGCGCCCTCCACACCGTCCGGCTCAGTCCCTTCGCCCTGCCCGCGGGGCCGCGCTGGACCCCCGTCCAGCTGGCCCTCCTCGCCCTGGGGCTCCTGCTGCTGGCGACGGGGCTCTACCGGCGGCGCCTCTTCCACTGGCCGCCGGGGCGGGAGGCGTAAGGAGGCAACAGGAATGCGGCTCACCTTCAAAGACGTCACCGCGAGCTACAACGGCCGACCGGTGCTCGCCGGCGTGAGTCTCTCGCTGGGCCCCGGGCTGTGGCTGTTCACCGGGCCCAACGGGTGCGGCAAGTCCACCCTGCTGCGCTGTGCGGCGGGCATCCTGCGGCCCCGGTCAGGCCGGGTGCGGCTGCTCCCCCGGGACGCGCGGGAGGAGATCGACGCCTGGGACGATCCCACGGCCTACCGCTGGCACCTGGGCTACGCCCCCCAGGAACTGCTGGACCTGCCCGAGACCACGGCCGGCCGCTACCTCGCCTACCTGGCGGCGCTGAAGGGGGTCCGGCCCGCCTGCCGGCCGGAGCGGGTGGCCGCCGTGATGGCCCAGGTCTCCCTGCCCGACGGGGAGGTGCCGGCTTTCTCCACGGGCCAGCGCCGCCGGCTGGCGCTGGCGGCGGCCCTGCTCAACGACCCCGACCTGCTCATCCTGGACGAGCCCACCCAGGGGCTGGACCCCGACGAACTGGTCCGCCTGCGCCTGCTGCTGGTGGAGCTGGCGGCGGACCGGATCGTCCTGGTGGCCACCCACCTGCCCGAGGCGCTCTCCGGCTGCGCCGACGGGCACTACACCATCACGGCAGAGGGAGTGAACCGGGTTGGAGATCCGGCTTGAAGAAGTGACCAAGACCTACAGCGGTGGCGTGCGGGCGCTGGACGATCTCACCCTCACCATCCCGCGGGGGATGTTCGGCCTGCTCGGCCCCAACGGCGCCGGCAAGACTACCCTGATGCGCATCCTCGTCACCCTGCTGGAGCCCACCGCCGGCCGCATCACCATCGCCGGCATCGACCGGCTGCGTGAGCCCCACCGCGTCCGGCAGATCATCGGGTACCTGCCCCAGGAGTTCGGCTTCTACCGGCGGCTCACGGCCCGGGAGTATCTGGAGTTCGCCGCCGGCATGAAGGGGCTTCCCCCCGCCCAGCGCCGCCGCCAGGTGGACGAACTGCTCGTGCGGGTGAACCTGGACCGGGACGCCCGCCGCCCCGTGGGCGGCTTCTCCGGCGGCATGAAGCGCCGGCTGGGCATCGCCCAGGCCCTGCTGGGCGACCCCCGGGTCCTGGTGGTGGACGAGCCCACCGCCGGCCTCGACCCCGAGGAGCGCATCCGCTTCCGCAACCTGCTCACCGAACTCGCCGGCGACCGGGTCATCCTCCTCTCCACCCACATCGTGGCGGACGTGGAGTCGGCCTGCTCGGCCCTGGCCGTGATCGATCGGGGGCGGCTGCGCTTCACCGGCTCGCCCGGGGAACTGGCGCGCCAGGCCGAAGGACGGGTCTGGCAGCTGACGGTGCCGGCCCGGGACTTCGAGCGGCTGCGCGGCGGCCTGCGGATCGTGGGGGCCCGCCGGGTCGGCGATGACATGGAGCTGCGGGTGCTCAGCGCTGAGAACCCGCTGGGGCAGGGCACGCCCCTCGCCCCGACGCTGGAGGACGGCTACCTGGCGCTGATGGAGGGGGTGCCGGCATGAGCGGACAGAACGTGGCACGGGAGTGGGGTGAGTCGCCCGCACCGGGCGTCGGTGCGACGGCGGACCGTGTTGGGGCGCCGCGCTGGGGGGCGGGGCTGCACATGCTCCTCGCCGTGGTGCAGTCCCAGGGGCGCCTGGCTTTCCGCAGCGCCGGCCCCTGGATCACCCTCGCGACGGCCGTGGCGCTAGCGGCCGGGATCAGCTGGGGCGGGGCCACCGGCCGCATCTTCTACCACTACAACGAACTGGGGGCGCCCATCTTCTACCTGCTGGCGATGCTGTTCACCGCCACCGCCGCCCGGCGGGAGCACAGCGAACACGTGGAGGAACTCATCGGTGCCCTTCCCTACGAGGCGGCACCGTGGGTCCTGGGCCGCTTCCTGGTCCAGTACCTGATCTGGCTGGCGGTGTCGGTGGTGGCATGGGCCGCAGCGGGGGCAGCGGTTGTACTCAGCGGTCACCCGCTGGACCTGCACGCCCTGGCCCTGAACTGGGTGGTGGTGGTCCCGGCGGCGCTGGCCTACGCCACCGCCCTCGCCCTGCTGATCGGCAGCCTGGCCCGCTCGGCCGTCACGGCCTACTTCCTCACCCTGCTCGCCTGGCTGGGCGGCCCCCTGTTCCGGCTGCTCGCTTCCCGGTCGACCGTCTTCCTCCCGGCGCCGATCTTCGAGTTCTTCGCCGGCGTGCGGGTCGCCCCCCAGGGCGCCACCGGCTTCTTCTACAACGTCGACCTGGTCTTCTTCAACCGCCTCGTCACCCTGGGCATCGCCGTGGCAGCGCTGGCTGTCCTGCTCCTCGCCGTCGCCCGCCGGCGCCGTCGTGTGGCCCTGCCGTACGCGCTTCTGCTGGGGCTCGCCCTGCTGCTGGTCGCAGGGGCCGCCCGGGAAATCCAGCTGGACTGGGGCCTCCGCTACAAGACCGTCGCCGCCGAGATGCGACGGGTGGACGCCGCCGAGCCGTGGTACGAAGAGCTGTCCGGAGGGGCCGTCATGTCCATTCCCACCTATCCGGTGGTGACGGACGACTACGACCTGACGGTCGTGCTCTCCCCGGCCCATCGCAGCCTTGCGGCCCGGGCGAACTTCGCCGTCACCAACGTGAGCGGCGAGCCCCTGAAAGAAATCCCTCTCACCCTGCGGCAGAACTTCACCGTCACCGCCGTTACCGTGGACGGTGAGCCGGTCACCGCCCGGCGGCAGGGCGACCACCTCTTCCTCCCCGTGCCGCTCGCCCCCGGCGAGACCAAACAGGTCTCCGCCGCCTGGGAAGGAACGGTCTGGCAGTGGCGCCTGCAGGACGGCCCCAGGGCGGCCGCCCACATCGACGAGGAGTCGGTTCTGCTCCCGGCCCACTACGGCTGGTACCCGCTGCCCGGCATCCAGCGTCTCACTCGGGCCGTCGGCCAGTGCAGCGAGTTCCTGCCCGAGTACTGCCCGCTCACGCCCCGTGACCTGCCCGTCGGCCACCCGCAGGCCCGCTTCCGCATCCGGGTGAGCGGCACCGACCTCCACATCCGGCACAGCGGTGACGGGGAAACCGCGGTGACCACCGGCCTCTACCTGGTGGGCACGCCCTGGCCGGAGGAAGAGCTGCACGGCCTCCTGGTGAGCGTCTCGCCCGACAACCGGGTCCAGGCAGAGCGGGCGGCAGCGGAGATCGCCGGGCTGATGGCCGAGTACGAGGCGATGATCCCCCGGCAGGCTCTGGGGCCGGTCAGGTTGATTCAGGTGCACGACGACCTCTACCACGGCACCCCCTGGCTGCCGACGGCGGGAAGCGGCGCCACACCGGGCTCGCTGCTCATCCACGGTCAGGAGTTGGCCCGCTACTGGCCCGGGTACTTCGCCGACACGTACGGCATCTCCGTGCTGGCGCTGTGGTGGCCGCAATACGGCTTCACGGTGGAACAGGGACGGCTCTACCGGGACTTCCAGAGGTACATGGAGTACGTGCGTACCGGTGAGCAGCCCCGGTACCCGGACACGGTTTTCGAGCGCCTCCTTCGGGTGGAGCAGACGGCCGGGCGGGAGGCAGCGCTGCAAGTGCTCCGGGAGATGCACGCCCTGCTGCCGGCCGGGCCCGCGCCCGAGGACTTCGAGGCCGCCATCGGCCGGATAATGGCCACCGCGGACCACGGGGGAGGGACGACGCGGTGAACGGCAGCGCCCATCTTACCGGCGGACAGCCCCGCGACACCGCCGGTGGTACCCGGGCCCATCTCTACTGGGTCTGGTGCAACCTCCACTACGCCTGGAAGGCCCAGGCCAACTGGGGATGGCTGACCCTCGCAGTCGCACTGGCGGTGGTCTTCCTGCTGCTCCTGGGCGATGCCTTCCGGCCCCCGGGGGCCCCGCGCAGCACGGCCGACCTCGCCTACCTGATGGAGGCCTTCCTGCCCCTGGGCCTCGCGCTGTTGCTGGCCCGGGTGCCCGCGCTGGACCGGGAAATCGGCGCGCACGAACTGCACCTCACCTGGCCCTTCCCGCCGCAGATGCACCTGCTGCGCCTGACCACCGTTCCCGCCCTCGCCTGGGCGGCCGCCGGTGCGCTGCTGCTCCTCGGGGCCCAACTGTTCTACGCACCAATGGACCTCCGTCAGGCGCTCGACATGGCGCTCTACCCTTCCCTCGGCCTGGGCGGCGTGGCGCTGGGCGGTAGCGCCCTGGCCCGGCACCAGGTGGGCGGGGTGGCGACGGCTTCCCTCTGGTGGGGCGTCGACCTGCTGAAGCCGGGCGACCTGCACCGCTGGGGGCACCTGTTCCCCTACGCCCGGCCGCTGCCTGACGCCGACCCCGCCCGCCTGCACCTCCAGGTGCTGGCGGTGGGACTCGTGGGCCTCGCCCTCTCCCTGTGGCTGGCCGGGCGCCGGGAGCGGTGGGTGACCGGCACCCCGCCGGCTGAGTGAGAAGTCCACCTGCTGCGCGCGCGGAGGCGGTCCCGCCCCCATCAGGGCGGGACCGCCCTCATTTGCCAGGGCCACTCCCACGTGCCCTCGTCTGCGCAGCCAGGGTCAGCCTGCAGGGCCACCCCCGTGGGCTGTTCGCCCTCACCTTCGGCACTGCGTAACTGCGCCATCAGACCGAGTCGGTTAGTCGCCCGGTGCACCGGAATCGATGCGTCCGGACCGGTTACTCCTGATAGGCATTCAGCGTCGCTGTGTCCGACATGGACTCGGCAATCTCGATCAGATCCTCCTTGGTGAGATGGGGGCCGGACACGGCCACGTAGGCCCCGGACTCGTTCCACCAGGGGATCGGTCCCCCGAACTCCGGCTGGTTGTTCAGGTAATGCGCAGTGATGCCATCCCGGATGGGCGTCCCATCAGTGATCTTGCGGGGATCGGCGTCCCGGCAGCACCCTTCGGGGCCCACAGCGACACTGAGCCCCACGCTGACGTCCTTGTCCGTGCATGCGATCCTCACCAGCCGATCGTTAAGCGGACGCAGCGGCTCCAATCCCTCGGGGACGTGTATAGGTTCAATCCACTGAATACGGTGTCCACCAGATCGGTCCGGGAGCGAACCGCACCCCGCCCACCGTCGGGAGTGTCAGGAAACCGCACATTTCCCGCCACGTGGCCGACTGTTTCTTGACAGTCGACCCCTCGTCCACCTGCCCGCCACCCCGTTCATCCCCCAAATCCCGAATCTAACCTGGTTCATCCGCCCCTCCAGGCCGCCTGACACGCCGGGAGTGTCAAAAAACAGCACACCCTCCGTCACGTGGCCGACTGTTTCTTGACAGTCGACGCCCCGTCCACCTGTCCACCACCCCATTCATCCCCCAAATCCCGGGCCTAACCCGGTTCATCCGCCCCTCCGGGCCGTCTGACCTCCTGGGACTGTCAAAAAACAGCACACCCTCCGCCACGCGGCCGACTGTTTCTTGACAGTCGACCCCTCGTCCACCTGCCCGCCACCCCGTTCATCCCCCAAATCCCGAATCTAACCCGGTTCATCCTCCCCTCCCGGCCGCCTGACACGCCGGGAGTGTCAAGAAACAGCACACCCCCCGCCACGTGGGCTGCTTTTTCCTGAAACTCACCCCTGGGCCCGGCAGCGTTCCCGTGTTCCCAATCCGCCCTACCGGGGTCACATGACGGCGCACAAAGCCCGGCCCCCACTCGGGAGCCGGGCCTCGCACACGCCGTGTCCTGTCCAAAATGGGTCCCCGTACGGACCGGGTCCAGCGCGATGAGAGTCCGTGGTTCAGCTATCCCGGTACTGGCGGCCCAGCCGGTCCGCGGCCAGGATCGCGGCGTAGACCATGTCCGGGGTCACCTCAAACGGCATGTTGTGGATGGTCTCCTCCTCGGCGCAGGCCAGTTCGGCCACCCTGCGGATCTGCTCCTCCCGGATCGTCCGCACCCCCAGGTCTTCCAGGCAGACGGGCAGGCCCACGTTCAGGCAGAACTCGATGACCTCCTCGATCTCGTCGAGGGGTGCGTTCTCCAGCACCAGCTGGCAGAGGGTCCCGAACGCCACCTTTTCGCCGTGGTACATGCCGTGCGCCTCTTCCAGGGCAGTGAGGCCGTCGTGGATGGCATGGGCCGCCGCCAGCCCGCCGCTTTCGAAGCCCACGCCGCTCAGGTAGGTGTTGGCCTCGATGATCCGCTCCAGGGCGTCGGTGATCACGTGGGCCTCAGCCGCCGCCTTGGCCTTGATGCCCTCCTGCAGCAGCGTGTCGTAACAGAGCCGGGCCAGGGCGAGGGCCGCGGCTGTCACCCGGCCGCCGGCGATGTTCCGCTTGTTCGCCCGCGCCACCGCCCGCGCCTCGAAGTAGGTGGCCAGTGCGTCGCCCATGCCGGCCACCAGGAGGCGCGCCGGCGCCTGGGCGATGATGGCGCTGTCGACGACCACGGCAGCGGGGTTGGCAGGCAGGAAGAGGTACTGGTCGAACGTGCCGTCCTCCTTGTAAATCACCGACAGGGCGCTGCACGGGGCATCGGTGGACGCCACCGTGGGCACGATCACCACCGGCAGGTTGCGGCAGTAGTAGCCCACGGCCTTGGCGGTGTCGAGGGTCTTGCCGCCCCCGACCCCCACCACGACCTCGGCCCCGGACTGCTGGCACAGGTCGGTGAGCCGTTCGATCTCGGCGCGGGTGATCTCGCCGTGGAAGCGTTCCATCGTGAGCTCGTACCCGGCCGCTGCGAAGCTCGCACGGATGCGCGACTGCGTCAGGTTCATCACGAACTCGTCCGCGATGGCGAAGGCCCGGGTGCCGAGTCGGCCGGCGTGTTCCGCCAGCCGGTCCAGCTCTCCCGGACCCTGGATGTACCTTGTGGGTGCGACGATGATCCTGCTCAAGGTCCCTTTCCTCCAGTGCTGCGCAGTAGTCTTGCCGAAGACTGGTGCACGGTGGTGGGCGAGCCGCAGACGCCCGGTCGGCACAGGCGGGCGCCTCCGGAGCAAACCTGGCCCGCTGAACGGGGCCGCCCGCCGGGGCGAAACCGCCGGTGCGGGCCCGATGGTGCCACCCGCCGGTGCGGGCCCAACGGTGCCGCCCGCTATCCGACGGGCTGCGCGTACCGCGGATCGGCCGGGCGCGGGCTCAGGCTGGCCAGGAGCACCAGCGCCTCGAGGCCGGTGTTGCGGGCGGAGAACTCCTCCTCCCCCTCGACCAGCAGCAGGTCGCCGGCCGCCACCGGCGTCTCCTTCCCGTCGACCACGACGACTCCGGAACCGGCGACGACGTGGATCATCAGGGAAGATCCGGGGTGCTTGTGCTTCGGCAGTTCCCGCCCCGGCGTGAGGGTAAGCACGAAGACCAGCACCTGCGGATGGCTGAAGCCGATCCGCTTCGCCAGCCCGCCCTCGGACACCACTGTGAGCTGGGACAGGTTCACCTTCTCCATGTGCGACCACCTCCGCCCTAGCATCCCCCGGATTTTCCGTCCCTATCGCACCCATCCGGCCTTCCGGCTCAGCGCAGCTTCACGGCCGTCCCGCTGGCAGTCACCATCAGCATCGACTGCCCCAGCACCTCGTAGTCGATATCGATGCCGATCACGGCGTCGGCCCCCAGGGCCCGCGCCTCGCTCTCCAGCTCCCGCAGGCACTCCTCGCGCCCCTCGCGCAGCTTGGATTCGTAAGCCCGCGACCGCCCGCCGATGATGTCGGTGATGGACGCCGCGAAGTCGCGCAGGAAGTTGGCCCCCAGGATCGCCTCTGCGCTCACCACACCCAGGTACTCGCTGATCTCCCGCCCCTGAATCCAGTGGGTCGTGGTCAGGATCACGCGCCTTCCTCCCTCGTCGTGGTCTTCATGAGTCGAGAGCGCTCGTCTCCGTCCAAAGGTTCGAGCGCTGCGGATGGCTCCTGGCGCCTCCACGCTCGCAAGGCGTGTGGCACAGTCTGGTGAAACTTGCGACCCGCTCACTCCGTCTGTGCAGCCAGGGAGGGGGAGCGAGATGAAGCCCCTGTTCAGATGGGGATTTCTTCCGGCTCTACTTGTTGGCGCCCTGATGGGATGTGCTCGCGGCGAGCAGAACCCGGTGCCTTCGGAGCCGCCCGATGTATCCGGGGTTGTGGAGGCCGCGCGGGAGCCGCAGAACGCTGGTTTGGTGCAGATCCTGGTTCGGGGAGAGTCAGGGAACTGGGGTCGGGTGTGGGTGACAGTCGGCGAGGATACCGAAATTCTCTCCGCAGAATCCGGTGATCGTCGCAACATCGCGCACACGGACCTCAGGGAAGGCCAGCGTATACAGGTATGGCTCGAAGGCATGCGCCCGTCCGATCCTGCGCAGGCAAACGGGCAAGTCATCGTCGTAACGGACTGGTAAAAGGGAGCGCCGACCGGCGTCGGCGCTCCTTCACGCTCACTTGAACAGGGCCTGGCAGGCGAGGCGGAGCCCCTTCTCCAGGCGGTCCCCCAGCTGCTGCCGCTCGAACGGCGTCGGCTCCGTGAGCAGGAAGGCCGTGTCCTTCGGCCACTGCACCAGGCACTGCTCGGTGGTGTGCCCCCTGCCGTCGCAGTCGCAGGTGACCGGAATGCCCTGCTCCAGCAGGGCGTCGAGCAGCCTCATGCCAGAGCGGGTGTGAATCAGGTACTCTTCGTTCTGGTACTTGATGCGCCGCATGCACTGTCCCCTCCCTGCCAGCATCATAACACTTGCCGGAATCGACCGGCAAGAGCGGCGGAAGAGCCATCCCTTGGCGCGGCGTACGTGGCCATGCGGGTCCAGGAGATCCGCCAGCGGGGTGCATCCAGGCGGTCCACGATGTGCGGTCCCTGTGCAGGGGCTCACAAGGACCAGCGCCGCCCTCGCCTGCCACGTTGCGAGTAAAAGGCACTGGCCATCTGCTGACCGGCGACGAGGGGATCCCCGGCGGGTGCCCCTCCAAAGAAGGAAACCGGAACCTGGTCCACGGGCAGTGGACTGCGCGGCCGGACCACCGCGGCTGGCGCATGACGCACCGGAAAAGCCGACCACCCGCGGCCGAACCTCCGCAGACACAAAACAAGAGAGGCCGGCGCTCGCCGGTCTCCCCTTCAGGCTCCGTTATGCGGACTTGGTGGCCTTCTCGCCCGACGACTCCGACTTCGACTCCGAAGCCGCCTTGTCCTTACCGGTCAGCTTCCAGCCCACGGCGATGTGGCCGTTCTCCAGGCCATGGGCGGCGAAGGCGGAGACGAGACGCCGGGCGCCAACGTGACCGCACTTCGGGCACTTTTGCGCCTCACCAGAAGTATTCAGCGGCACCAGTTCCTCAAAGACATGGTTGCACGCGTTGCACTTGAACTCATAGATCGGCATACCAGTCTCCCCCCCTTGCGTTAACATCATGCCCCAATTTTACCCGGGTGCAAGGGGAGATTCAAGGGGATCTTAGCACTCATCACCGGTGAGTGCTAACTCATGCCTTGGGCAGAACCAGCGGCACACCCGCCCGGCAGAGCGGGCACTCCGCCGGCGCCCAGGAGTCCACCGCAACCTGCACCAGCGAGCGAAGCGGCACGCCGAAATCCACCTGCCCCCCCGACCGGTCGACGATGCAGCCCACCCCCACCAGGGCAGGTTCGTACGGCCGGATCGCGGCGATGGCCTTCTGCACCGACCCGCCGGTGGTCACGGCGTCTTCCACCACCAGCACCCGCTCGCCCGCCCGCAGGCGCCACTGTCGCTTCAGGGCCATGCCGCCGTCCTCCGTTTTCTCGGTGAACATGGCCCGCACGGGTCGCCCGGTGAGCCGGCCCAGCTGGCGGGCGACCTCGTAGGCCAGGATGATCCCGCCCGTGGCCGGGCCGACCACCGTCTCCACGCCATCGGCGGCGAACAGGGCGGCGAGTCCGGCGCAGAGCCGCTCGGTCTCGGCGGGGTGCTGGAACGTGTGGGGCATCAGGAAGAAGCGGTCGGAGTGGCGGCCGGAGGTCAGGCGAAAGTGGCCCTCCAGCAGGGAGCCCGTCGCCCGCAGCAGGCTCAGCACGCCTTCAGGGTCAAGGTTCGCACGCATCGGGGATCCTCCTCGTCACTCCGGGGAAGCGCCCCGGGAGGGTCGTCGACCCCGGCGCACCGCCATCACCGGGTGGGCGGGTACCGCTGCACCCGTCGTGGCGGCCGGCGCACGCGTGGTGGCAGCCGGTGGCCGACTGCTGCCGCGTGCGAGCACTGCCGAGGCAGCATGGTGGTGTCCACGGGGATCAGGCCCGGTCGGCATCCTTCAGGAACTGGCGCAGGCTCTCGGCCGCCTCGCCCGTGGCAGGCCGTCTGGACGGTTTGGCGCCGGGCGTGGCGGGGTGGGCGCCCCCCGTCGGGAGGGGGCCGTCTCCACCGCCGGACTGATGGGCGCTCGCGGCCGGACAGGGGTCGCCCCCGCCGCCGGGCTGCGAGGCGCTCCCGACGGCCCGTGAGGCCCCCTCCGAGGGCCGGGCGGCGCCTTCCACGGGCTGTCGGGCGACCGTGGTCCTGCCCGCCTCCGGCCGCGCCGCACCCACCAGGTCGGCCACCCGCCGGTAGCCCTGCTCCGCCATGAACTGGGCCAGCTGCGCGGCGATGGTCACAGGGGCGGGGGGGTCGATGAAACAGGCGGTGCCCACCTGGACGGCCGATGCGCCCGCCATCAGGAACTCGACGGCGTCCTCACCCGTCATGATGCCGCCAATCCCGATGACGGGCACTTTCACCGCGCCGGCCACCTGCCAGACCATCCGCAGCGCCACCGGCTTGACGGCCGGGCCCGAAAGGCCGCCGAACACGTTGCCGAGGTGGGGCCGTCGGCGGCGGATGTCGATCGACATTCCCAGGAGGGTATTCATCACTGCGATCCCGTCCGCACCCGCGGCCTCCACCGCCCGGGCGATCTCCACGACATCCGTCACGTTGGGCGAGAGCTTCACGATCAGGGGCAGGGTGGTCGCCCGGCGGACGGCCGCCGTCACCTCCGCCGCGCCTCTGGCCGTGGTGCCGAAGGCCATCCCCCCCTCCTTCACGTTGGGGCAGGAGATGTTGAGCTCCACCGCCGCCACGCCGGTCCCCTCCAGCCGCCGGGCGACGGCCGCGTACTCGTCGACGGTGCGGCCGACGATGTTGACGATCACCGTGGCCCCCTGCTCCTGCAGCCACGGCCAGTCGACGTTCAGGAAATGGTCGATGCCGGGGTTCTGCAGGCCGATGGCGTTCAGCATGCCGCCGGGAGTCTCCACCACCCGGGTTCCCGGGTTGCCCTCCCAGGGTTCCAGAGACGTGCCCTTCACGCAGATCGCGCCGATGGCGGAGAGGTCCACCGCACCGGCGAACTCGCGGCCGTAGCCGAAGCAGCCCGAGGCGGCCCAGACCGGGGTCTTGAAGGTCCGGCCGAAGAGGCGCACGCGAAGGTCTGGGGCGACACCTTCTTCAGAAACCACCGAGGATCACCTCCTCCGCCGGGAAGACCGGCCCGTCCTGGCAGGTCTTCAGATAGCCGCCGCGGGCCGCCGGCACCGTGCAGCCGAGGCAGGCGCCGAACCCGCAGGCCATGAAGCGCTCCACCGACACGAAGCAGGGCACGCCGGCGGCGGCGCAGCGCTCCTTCACGGCGTAAAGCATCGGCTCCGGCCCGCACGCCCAGACCTCGCCGACTTCCAGGGGAGCGCCCGCACCGTCCGCGCCGACGCCCGCGCTGCGCAGCAACCGCTCCAGCGGGGCGGTGACCAGTCCCTGCTCCCCCGCCGAGCCGTCATCGGTCGCGATGAACACCGGCACCCCCGCCGCCGTCACCTCCCGGGCGCCGGCGAGGTAGCGGGCGCTGCGGGCGCCGAGCACGGCCACCGCAGGCCGGCCCGACTCCACCGCCCACCGGGCCGCCGCCGCCAGCGGCGGGATGCCCAGGCCGCCGCCCACCAGCACGAGCCGCCCCCGCCCGGACCGGGGATCGGGGAAGGAGCGGCCCAGGGGACCGAGCAAATCCAGCACCGCCCCGGGCCGGACCCCAGCCAGGATCCGTGTGCCCCGGCCCACCACCCGGTAGATCAGGCTGACCTCCCCCGCCTCGGGCCGGATCTCGCAGAGCGAGAGCGGCCGGCGGAGCAGGGGGTCGACGGCGGGCGCCCCTGACGGTGTTGGGCCAGGCGCCACCGGGCCCGGCGGCAAGGCCGGAGCGACCGGCACCGGGTGGACCTGCACGAACTGCCCGGGCGTGGCCCGCCGGGCGATCTCCGGTGCGGCGAGAACGAGCTTGTAAATCTCGCCGTCGCCCTCGTGGGCCAGCACGCGCGCCGCTTCCCGCACCCACTCCGCCCGGACCTGGGCTTGCCGGAGGAGGGCCGCCGGATGCCGCGCACCGCCCGATCCGGGCTGCGACACAGGATCGCCCGGCCTCATTCCGCGATCACCTTCATCTCGAGCATCCGCAGCCGGCCGCCCACGATCGTGGCGTAGGGCGCACCGGTGAGGGTCCAGCCGATAAAGGGCGAGTTCTTCGACTTCGACGCCATCTCCTCGGCCCGCACGGTCCAGGTGCGACCCAGGTCCAGCACCGTGATATCCGCCTCAGCCCCCTCCGCCAGGGCCGGCGGAGTCCGGTTGATGAGCTGCGCCGGGCGGGTGGACATGAGGAGGATCAGTTGCTCCAGGCTGATCACCCCCGGCCGGACGAGCCGGTCGAGGGCGAGACCCACCGCCGTCTCGAGTCCCGTGATGCCGAAGGCGGCCAGCGGGTATTCCACGTCCTTCTCGTCCACGTGGTGCGGGGCGTGGTCGGTGGCGATCACGTCGATGGTGCCGTCGGCCAGCCCCTCCAGGATCGCCTGCCGGTCCGCTTCCTCCCGGACCGGCGGGTTCATCTTCGTGCTGGTGGAGTAATCCATGTCGGCCACTGCCTGGTCGGTGAGGGTGAAGTGGTGCGGCGTGGCCTCGGCCGTCACCCGGGCCCCCAGGGCCTTGCCCCAGCGGACCAGTTCCACCGAGCGGCGGCTGGAGACGTGCTGCACATGCACCCGTGCGCCGGTCTCGAGCGCCAGCAGGATGTCCCGGGCCACGTGCACCTCCTCGGCGGCGGCGACCATCCCTTTCAGGCCCAGCTGGGACGAGACCCGCCCCTCGTGCATGCAGCCGCTTCCGGAGAGCGAGCGGTCCTCGCAGTGGTCCATCACCAGCAGGTCGAACTGCCGGGCGTAGATCATGGCCTGCCGCATCGTCTCGGCCCGGTCGACGGGACGGCCGTCGTCGGTGATGGCACAGGCGCCGGCCGCCCACATCTCGCCGATCTCGGCCAGTTCCTCGCCGCGCAGGCCCTTCGTGATCGCCCCGGCCGGCCAGACCCGGCAGAGCCCCTCCCGGGAGGCCAGGTCCAGCAGGTGGCTCACCAGCGGGGCGCTGTCCACCACCGGGCGGGTGTTGGGCATGCAGACCACCCCGACGAACCCGCCCCGCACCGCGGCGGCCGTGCCGGTGCGCATGTCTTCCTTATATTCCTGGCCCGGGACCCGCAGGTGCACGTGGATGTCGATGAAGCCCGGCGCCACGACCTTCCCGGTGGCGTCGACCACCCGGGCGCCGTCCGGCGCCGGCAGGTCCGTCCCGATGGCCCGGATCCGGCTGCCCTCCACCAGCAAGTCGCCCACCCGGTCGAGCCCGCGGGCGGGGTCCAGCAGCCGGCCACCCCGGATCAAGAGCACGCTCATGCCGCCTCGCCCCCTCCCAGCAGCAGGTAGAGCAGGGCCATGCGCACGGCCACGCCGTTGGTCACCTGCTCGGTGATCACCGACTGCGGCCCGTCGGCCACCGCCGTGGCAATCTCCACGCCCCGGTTCATGGGGCCGGGGTGCATCAGCAGCACGTCGGGCTTGGCGAGGCGCAGCCGCTCTGCCGTGACGCCCCAGAACCTGTGGTACTCGGCCACCGTGGGGAAGAGCCCCTTCTCCTGCCGCTCCAGCTGCAGGCGGAGGACGTTCACCACGTCGGCCCCCTCCAGCGCCTCCTCCACCCGCGTAGTGGTGCGCACGCCGTACTCCTCAAAGCCCTGCGCCAGGAGGGTGGACGGGCCGGCGAGCCAGACCTCTGCCCCGTACTTGGTGAGGCCGTAGATGTTGGACCGGGCAACCCGGCTGTGGTAGGAGTCGCCCACGATGGCGACCTTCAGGCCCTTGAAGCCGCCCTTCTTCTGCCGGATGGTGAGCATGTCCAGCAGCCCCTGGGTGGGGTGCTCGTGGATACCGTCGCCGGCGTTGATGACCGACGCCCGGAGTGACCGGGCCAGCAGGTGGGGCGCACCGCCCATGGAGTGACGCACCACCACGGCGTCGACGCCCATGGCCTCCAGGTTGCGGGCCGTGTCCTTGAGGGTCTCCCCCTTCTGTACCGAGCTGGTGGCGGCGGAGACGTGGATCACGTCGGCCCCCAGGTACTTGGCCGCCAGCTCGAACGACTTGGCCGTGCGGGTGGAGTTCTCATAAAACAGGGTGACGATCGCCTTGCCCCGCAGGGTGGGCACCTTCTTGACGGGGCGGGTGGCCAGGTCTTTCAGCGCCTCTGCCGTGTTCAGGATCAGGTCGATCTCCTCGACCGTCATCTCCCGCAGGCCCAGGATGTCCTTCCGCTTCAGTCCGGGCATGCGCAACCTCCTCGTGGGGCTCAGGAGCCAGGGCCGGGTCACTCGTTGTCGTACAGGGCCACGAAGTCCTCGCCGTCGATCTCGGTCACGTGCACTTCCACCCGCTCTCGGCGGGAGGTGGGCACGTTCTTGCCGACGTAGTCGGGCCGGATGGGCAGCTCGCGGTGGCCGCGATCCACCAGGACGGCGAGCTGGATGGCGGCCGGGCGGCCGATGTCCAGCAGGGCGTCCAGCGCGGCGCGGGCCGTGCGGCCGGTGTAGATGACGTCGTCCACCAGCACCACCACCCGCCCGGGCAGCTTGAAGTTGACCTCGCTCTTGTGGACCACCGGCAGGGAGGCCAGCTCGCTGAGGTCGTCGCGGTAGAGGGTGATATCCAGGCTGCCGACGGGCACCTCTCGACCCTCGAACGCCTTCAGCCGTGCGGCCAGGCGCTGGGCGAGGGGGATGCCCCGCCGGCGGATGCCGACCAGGGCCACCTGCTCGGTGCCCTTGTTCCGCTCGATGATCTCGTGGGCGATGCGGGAAAGGGCCCGATTCATCTGGGTAGCGTCCATCAGGAGCGCTTTGGGCCGGGACACGGAAGCCACCTCCTCGTGGGCACGAAAAAGCTCCTTGCCCGCTGCCGGCAAGGAGGTACCCGTCTCGTGCAGCGCCCGCCCGCGACCCGCGGCGGGACCTGCGATCGCCGTATGGTTGCTCCTTACCAGCCTCACGGGGCTGATTTAAAGTCGCATGTCCTGGGACCACGTTACCATTTGGGGACTGCAAGGTCAAGGGGCCGCCCTTCACCACGCCAGCTTGCCCGCCGCCCGGAGGGCGCTGTTGATCTCCCGGTTCATCTGCTCCACGGCCCCCGCGATGGCCTGCGCCGCCTCAGCCGGCGACGGGTCCGTGCCCGGGTAGGCGTAGATGACCGACCGGGAGGCGTTCACCACCGCCCCGAGGCCGTCCAGGTTGAAGGCGCCTACCACGTCCGCCGCCGTGCCGCCCTGTGCGCCATAGCCCGGCACCAGCAGGATGGCCCGGGGCATCTCCGCCCGGTAGTGCCGCAGGTCCTCCGGATACGTCGCGCCGACCACCGCCCCGACCGCCGAGTAGCCCGACTGCCCCACCAGCCGTTCCCCCAGCGAGTCGACCAGCTTCGCCACCTGATCGGCCACCGTCTCGCCGGAGAGCAGCGGCTGGTCCTGCAACTCGCCGGAGGAGGGATTGGACGTCTTCACCAGGATGAACACCCCCGTCCCGCGGGCCTCCGCCCGCCGGACGAAGGGCACCAGGCCGTCGCTGCCCAGGTAGGGGTTCACGGTGAGTGCGTCAGCCCACTGGTCGGGCTCCTCCCAGGTCTCCAGGGGGTTCGGATGACCGAAGTAGGCGGAGGCGTACCCCTCGGCGGTGGAGCCGATGTCGCCCCGCTTTGCGTCAGCGATGACGAGGAGCCCCTTGCTGCGGGCGTAGCGCACCGTCTCCCAGAAGGCGGCCACGCCGTGCTCGCCGTACAGTTCGTGAAAGGCGGACTGGGGCTTGACCGCGGCCACCTGATCGGCCACCGCGTCGATCACCAGCCGGTTGAAGGCCAGGATGGCCGCCGCGGCGCCCCGGGCGGTCTTGCCATACTGCGCTGCCGCCTCCCGCTTGATGAACTCGGGCAGCCGCGGCAGCACGGGGTCCAGCCCCACCACCGCGTGGGAGCGGCGCAGCTTCACGGCGGCGCAAAGCCGGTCGGCAAAGTTCCGGTTCAAACGATCAGGCCTCCTCCCGCAGTCGCTGGATGACGGCCATCATGTCGGCGGGCGGGTCCACGGTGAACTCCATCCACTGGCCCGTGACCGGGTGGAAAAAGCCCAGCTGCCGGGCGTGGAGGGCCTGGGGCGGCATGCCCAGGTGCGGCTTGCGGGTGCCGTAGAGGGGATCGGAGACCACCGGGTGGCCGATGAACGAAAGGTGCACGCGAATCTGGTGCGTGCGGCCGGTCTCCAGCTGGCACTCGAGCAGGGCGTACCCGCGGTACCGCTCCAGCACCCGGAACCAGGTGACCGCCTCCCGCCCGGTCTTGGTGTTCACCGCCATGCGCTTGCGGTCTTTCGGGTGGCGGCCGATGGGCGCCTCGATCCGACCGGTGTCAGGCATGTTGTTGCCGTGCACCAGCGCCCAGTAGATGCGCCGGGCCCGGTGCTCCCGGATCTGCTCCTGCAGGCTGGCCATCGCCCGCTCGGTCTTGGCCACGACCAGGAGCCCGGTGGTGTCCTTGTCCAGCCGGTGGACGATTCCCGGGCGCAGCTCGCCGCCGATGCCTTCCAGGTCCTCCACCTTGTCCAGCACGGCGTGGACCAGCGTGCCGGTCCAGTGGCCGGCGGCCGGATGCACGACGAGCCCCCGCTGCTTGTTGATCACCAGCACTTCCTCGTCCTCGAAAACGATGTCCAGGGGGATGTCCTCCGGCACCAAGTCGATCGGCTCCGGGTCGGGAACCTGCACGATGATCTCATCCCCCGGCGCCACGGGCTGGCGCGCCTTGGGAATCTCCCCGTTCAGGGTGACGTACCCCTCGTCGATCAGCCCCTTGATGCGAGAACGGGAGAGCCCCAGCTCCTCCCGCCCGGCCAGAAAGGCGTCGAGGCGACCGTGGCTCTCCGCGGCAACAATCCGGATTTCTCTCACGCCTTGCTCGCCCTTTCCGAGAGAAGCAGGTAGAGGAACAGCAGTCCGACCCCAACCGTGACGCAGATATCTGCCACGTTGAAGTTGGGGAAGTAGTAGTCACGCCAGTAGAAGAGGAGGAAATCGACCACCCGGCCGTTCAGGATGCGGTCGATCATGTTTCCCACCGCGCCGCCCATGATCAGCCCCAGCGAGACACGGAGCAGCGGGTGGCGGGCCTCCGGCTGTCTGAGGTAGTACAGAATGCCGATCACGGCCGCCGCCGCCACGCCCACGAAGAACCAGCGGGCGTTCTTCAGCATGCCGAAGGCGGCGCCCGTGTTGTGCACATACTGCAGGGAGAAGAAGCCGGAGATGACCGGGATTTCCTCGAACTCGGCCATGCGCGTGGCGACCAGCCATTTGGTCAGCTGGTCCAGGATCACGGCAACGGCCGCAATCAGAATACTTGGCACGCTCGCCAGCCTCCCATCTTACCTGTCCCAGTCTACCACAGGCTGGATGGGGGTGCCAAGGCGCCATCCCGGGACGGGTCTGTCAAGTGAAAGTGGGTACGTCGCACTTCCAAAAGTGTTCTGTAT
>ENA-UPSA01001497-UPSA01001497.1-bioreactor-metagenome-genome-assembly--contig:-NODE-1497-length-21822-cov-17.263932_pt1 | contig 21822 bp, 20 predicted proteins | sample MGYA00238183_ERZ773288 | MGnify/ENA primary metagenome ERZ773288 (study PRJEB29028, sample SAMN07631243) | bioreactor metagenome | isolation source: Switchgrass digestor | place: USA: Dartmouth... | reverse complement strand
AGGCGCTCATCCGTTTTTTACATTCGTCATCAATACTACGCACTCAACGTGGCTTGAGAGGACAGGATGAATGTCATTTGAGCGTGTCCGTTCTCGGAAACATATCCACGACACTTTTTGCACTATCGGTAGGCGGGAACATATCCACTCAGTTAAATTACCTTCACTGGACGAACCACGCTGTCATCTTCATCATTAATCAACTTTCCTTCTATATATTTATCAAATATTCCTAGTGAAAGAAATGTAACAACTCCGTCATTATCTTGAATTTCCAACTCGATTGGCTTTGACGTAAGGAAAATCAAATGCACTTTTATATCCTCATCCGCACCGATAAATTCCTTTACTTTCTTAGGTTCTGAAAGTACAAGATCATATCTCCTTCTGCAACGGTCATAATACCCATCTTTCTCAAATAGCTTTTTATAGTCTGTAACCATTCCACTTGAGTTTAGTGAGTCAGAAAAATACTTTGCTTCAATTAAAAAAAGTTCTTTTGTATCTTCTGTGTAATATATAACATCAAAATCACCATAATCTATTTCTCGATCACCAAAAATTCTTTGGTATTTTACATCTTTTTCATCAATCTTTGATGTATAGTGGTTGTTAAGTTTCTCTCTAATTTTATCGATTAAAATATCAGACAGTTCTTTATTTCGCCTTCCCATGGCATTAGTAAGATTATCTGAATCGTTGGTATAACACATACCACCATTGCTAAAATATGATACCCATAATTGCTTGGCTTGTTCTATTGCTCCATATGAAATTAAGATATTTCCATCTTCTAAGCCTAAAAAAGGTCTAAGTTCATGACGGTATTTATTTGTTCCAATCACCCATATGATATCTTCTTTCTTCCTCAATTGACTTTTCACTTTATCTTTTGTTAAAACAAAGCTTTCATAAAAGGCTCTTCCGTCAATTTGAGGTTTGGTATAATTCTCCACTAAATAAATTTTTGGATTGTTGTGATAACATTAAGCAGGAGTTTAAGTGCCTCATCTCGATTATCAATAACCAGTTTATGTTCTCCAAAGAATTCTTTATATCTTTTTTGTACCTTATCTATTGGAACCCCCATACTTCTCCAAAAAGGTCTTGTTTGAAAAATAAACATATTTCTTTTATCTCCTCAAATATTGAAATTTCGCACTTCGCTCGATTTTTTTATTCACATGGAATTACCCTAACAGCTCACGTATCTTTTCTGTAAGTATAGCCTTTCTTTTCTCGTAAAATATTTCAAAGTCCTCTATTTCAAGTGATACATCTTTCGGAATCATGGCTTGTTTACAAAACTCCGCTTTTTGTTCGTCGTTCATATCGTTATAATAATCAACGAGGCGCATATCATTCTTGCTACCATTACTTCTGCCTTCAAGTAGATGTAAATTAGGAAGACGATTTCGCATTCCACGCCATCTTTTCCAATCTTCCATACTAACAGAAATCGGTTTGCTGCCGTTAAACCTGCTCTCTGGATGCAAATGATCTTGCTCGTACTTGAAATTTTTATTTGTCCAGTCAAGGTTCAAGTAATACAAAACCTCTCCAGCAACTCTGCTGCCTTTTTCTGAATTAAGGACATCTTCGATTTTGCCATCCGTTACTCTTAGATCATTCATCTGGTCGAGCATTTCGATGGTAATTTCATAGTCAAAGCTATTGATATTACTCTTCATCTGTTGCAATTTTCCTGTTGTTCCAGATTGGAAATATGTAAAAAAGATTGCTCTCAGTAAATAAGCACGGACACCTTCAGTGTTTTTATCAAAATCAGGGTTATAATAAATGTAATAGATGATAGGCAATAGCACGTTCCAACTACTTGAAAAACGGCTCACCTCAATCTTCATTCCTTTAAGTACTCTTTCCAGATCCTTCAATGCTTTCTTAAAGGCATTCCAGTTATTCTTCAATTCTTCCGCTATTTTTTTACTGATATTAGATTTTACAACATCACCATAAAGCATCAGTGCAGAACGAATAATAAAGTCCGTTCCAAAATTTGCATATGAGTCAACAAGTATCTTTCCGAACTCTGTCTTTGCACTCGGCCAGTATGCCTCAAGAATGGACATCGTAATTTCAGACTTACGCAATGGCTTACCACCACTATTAAATCTTACAAACATCTCCAGTGCATCATCCTGTTTCATATCTGTTATTTCCGTATATCTGACCAGCTTTTCTACAAAAATTTTATTGTATAGCTTTTTTAGAATGTTTCGGGCATATTCCTTACTGTCTGCAGGAACATTGGCAATAGCATCCTCGATGGCCTTTTCCCTCATAGAGTCATCTTGGAATTTTTGATCGATGATGTTTTTGATTTCAAATTGTGTAGGGCTTAATCTGCCAACCTTTTCACTAAACTTGATGTCAAATTTCTTACTGTTATACTCTTCTTCATCTACAGAAATTTTGTTCTTGTTCAGTTCTATTAATAGTTTGGTAACAAGCCTGTCCCCGGATTTCTTTCTTGCATAATTCGGACGGATATACCCTTCTCCAAACAGTGATAAGTACAAAGAAGTCAATCTCTGCTGTCCATCCAGCACCGCTGTATCGGTATTCTTAACATTAATGCTGGTTAATTCATAATTTACACTGTCAGCCTGTTTTCTACTGTCAAATGTTACTTCAGATAAAAAGTTACAGAAGTATGTATCCCAGGTTACATTGGAATCATCAACGTGCCAGAACAGAAATGTGGCAATAGGATAATCCAACAATATGGAATCCCATAATTTCTCTATTTGCTCCATACTCCATACAAATTGTCTTTGAAATGCAGGCATTACATACTTTCCGTCTCTGATGTTCTGTAAAGCCTCATATATTGTGATGCTGTTATCTATTAATCTACTCATACTCGTTGCCTCCTTTAATCACAAAAACTCGATTTATATTTCATCAAAGTATCTTCTACCTCGTGCCAGATTGTTACCGTTTCACCGTCATCCTCAAATACTTTACCGTGGCTCTTAGGTCCATCCAACTTCATCTGTGAGTAATTATTCTTAAAAGTCGGCACGTACAGTTCCGGGTTGTTTTGGTCACTGCATAAGCGTTCCATCATATCTATGGTAGCACGACCTGTGGCAGCAACTGCCTTGAAATAAGCACGGATGATCTTGTGATTATATTGATTCGGCTTAACAGCCCATACTGGGATTCGTTGATTTGCTTTTCCGTAAAAATCCTTGTTTGCATCCTCATTCTGTCTTGCTACTGTTTTTGGGTTATAGGCTTGTGATGCTTTTTCAAAAGTTTTTGCAATATACCAACGCATACAGCTTTCCACTGCGGTGTTTTGTGTTTCATTTGTTAAACATGAAATCGGAAAGTACCGTTGTCAAAAGGTGAAAGATCCGCGTCGTGACAGGTTTTTTCAGTCACAGAAAGCTGCTAATTTTTTCGCAAAATAAACAGGACTCTGCAAGCCTCTTGTCGAAGGTTAAACCACCACAGAATAACCAACGAGAGGAAGTGTCCCTAGCAACATGATACCACAAGCAACGAACCATGCGCCAGAACCAAAAACACGCCGCGAACGCCGAATTGAAATTCTGGAGGAGCGTCGCCGAATCAAGAGAATCCTGAAAAAGTTGCGACCGGTCACATTCGACAACAACACCGTCACGGAAGCCGGGAACTTCCAGTTCCTTGCCAGGTTCAAGGAACTCATCGGTCTGGACACCCTTATCGAGAGTCACGTTCATCTGGATCAAAAAGCCAACTGTGTCTACACGGCCGAAAAGCTCGTCGATCACCTGCTGGACTGCGCGCTGCTCGGCCACACACGTTTTTCACATATGAATGCCCTGCAGTCGGACCCTGGTTACCAGATCGTTACCGGCATCGAGCGTTTTCCTGACGAAAGCACCTTTCGCAATTTCCTGGGCAAACTCACCTGGAGCCATCTGATTCAGCTTGTCGCGTTAAACCGGGATTTGCTGGCACATAAGGCGCGGACGGGCGAAAAGCGCCTGGTCTGGATCGACATCGACGACACGGTCATCACGCTGTTCGGGGAGCAGGAAGGCGCGACAAACGGCTACAATCCGCGTTACCACGGACGTCCCTCGTACAAGATCCGGGTTGCTTTCATCGCCGTAAGCGGCGAGCTGATCCACTTGCAACTGAATCCCGGCAACATGAACGGCATGAAGGATTTGCTCTCGTTCGTTAAAGAAGTCGAAGCGATGCTGCCGCCGGAATGGATCGTCGAAGGCATCCGGGCCGACTGCGGTTTTGCCGACGAAGCTGTCATGGCGTACGCCGAAGAACGCGGCTGGCAGTACATCTTCAAGCTCCCGAAGAAAGCGACCGTCAAGAAGGCCATCGCTTATCTGCAGCAGCATCCCGCCTTTTGGGAGACGCTGAACGAAAAGGAAGAGCACATTACGTTCGCAGACGAGGATGATCGTTGGGCTGCTGCCGACATCCCGATTCTCCTTACCAACTGGGAGAAAGCCAGGCGCTGTGTCATCTACCGGGAAGCCCACGAAACCGAGCGTACAACCGATGGCCAATTGACGATGGCTCTCACGACCTATTCCTTCCAAGCCATTGTCACCAATACCGATCTCAAGCCGCTCATGCTGCTTCGCTCGTACAACAAGCGCGCCAACATCGAGAATCGCATCGATGAATTGAAAGAAGGTTATGCGGTGGAACAAAACAGCCAACATTCCATGCTCCGCAACCTGCTGTTCAGCTGGATCAAGGCCATTGCCTACAACGTGATGGTCTGGTTCAAACAGACGCTGATGCCGGAAACCTTGCAGCGGTGCGAAGTCCAAACGATTCGCCGAGCGGTGATCCGGGTACCCGGCAATGTGGTCGGCTCCGGTCGCTACCAGCATATCCGGCTTGCGCCGAATCCGACGCTCGCTGGAATCGTCGATGCGATGCAGCAAAAGCTCAGAGCATTGGCCATAAGCTTCATTCCGACTCTACATGCGGCCTAACGGTTCGATTCATCCCTGGCCATAACGGCATTTCGACCTGTAAAAGTCAGGTCTTCTTTGGGTTGTGCAAAAAAAACGCAGGTTCACATCAGAACGCAAGAAGACCTAAAGCCCGGCCCCAAAAACGCATTGAAACAGGCATTCCGTAGTGCGATGGCGGGTTATCCACAGGCCTGAGTTATCCACATTCCGATTTCATGTTCAATTAATATTCGATATTCCTGCTTCAGACAACCCAGGTAGTACTTTAAACTCTCCAGAAATATCTTTGATTCCACTTCGTCCTCTACCGAATAATTGAATTGAGCATCAATATCCCATACACTTTCCAGATCCGTATGGGCGTTTCTCTTTTTTTTCTCTCTTAAATGATTATATGTCGCATTTCGCAAAACGACTTTGATCCAACCTCTTAACTTATTCACATCGTCATTAAAGTCCATACGAGGCACTTTATCGATCACTTTGATGAAGACTTCCTGCAATAAGTCTTCTGTTGATCGATGATCTCGCAAAATAAAAAAAATGGTTCCGTAATATGTCCTGTAAAATGTCTGGTATACCAGTTTCTGAAGGCTTGGTTGAAGTCCGTAAAAATCAGTTAACAACCATATCAACTTTTCATCCATTTCGATCCCTTTCCAGGAGTCATTTATTGTCTATATATCATATATTACGTATTTATCGTACTTCCTGTAAATGAAGTATAATGCAAATTGAAGATCTAATGATGGTGCATCCCCAAGAAGTCGAAGCCTCTTCTCCTGTCCAGAGCCCGACAACGCGCGTTTTCGTGGGGTTCAGGGTGAGTTCCAAGCGTTCCATGATCGCACGTATGAGTTCATACGCCCGCTCAGCGTCCTTCCTCGTTTTGCAGATGACCACCAGATCGTCCGCAGAACGCGTCAGTTCCCCAAGCCCCTTGCCATGTCGTTCCCACAGATCACCGTCGGGATCCCCAACGGGGCTTCCATGGCCTTCGTCTATAGTCGCGAGACTCGGCTTCCTCTCTTCCCCCTTGCGGGACCTTTTTGACGACGCGGCAGGATTCACTTCATGTTACGGTCTGGTATGTTGCTCGCCCTGTCTCTGACAGGTACTTTCGTCGATGCGCTTCTACGTACAGATTTCGCCTTACGCAGGCATCCTAGCTACACGGGGGCTTGGCCCCTCCCGTGACCGGACTTTCACCGGATAGAAGATGCGCGCTTCGCTGGGCACGCCGACCAAAAAAAAAGCAGAGTGTTGCCAAGACACTCTGCTCACATGATGAGATTCCAGCTTCAAGCGATCTACCTCAGGTATGTTCTTTTTTCAAGCAATAATTTCCCATTCGATATTGAGAAATCTAACTGATATTTCTGTTCATCACCGGCAAAATCAATGCCACTCAGCAAAAACGTTGCAGATTGCTCCGATCGAGACGTGAGGGAGATTTCACTTGAGGACCATTCATCTAAACTGTACATGGACCAATCTCCATCAGGAACGTAATATGTTCGCGTTCCCTCGTCATACTTATAGATATCTTCCACGTGAATTTGCACTAACTCCGGCCCATATACCTGAGATAAATGATCCTTGACCGTTTGGATGTCCTTATCAGAAAGATTGGACGTTTTGCTTCTCAACGTTTCATCTTGGAATCTGGAAATATCTTTCAACCACGAAAGTTGAGTTTCTTCATCGGCTTCCAAAATGGAGACAGACATATCCGGTACGATTATTTTTTGAAGATTGGTTTTAAATTCATCCTTATCGGTGCAGCCAACCAGTAAGATAAAGATCAGGACAAGGACAAGGATTATAGAAGCCGCTGTCTTTTTCATAAGACCCCTCCCATACAATGTATTTAGCTCGTTGCAGAACTCTGCAACTCGCATAATCACTATATTTTATATATTGAAATGGCTGGATTCCCCCCATTTTGGGTATATATTCATTAATTAGATGTGTATAACTCAAAATAAATAAAGAAAGGAGAATCCTATGCCAGTTTCAGCTAAACAATTAAATCTTTGTGACGTTTCTACTGACTTTGATAAATTTTATAATCAAAATCAAAACAATCTGCTTAATTTATTAAATCAATTCATTAATATTAGTGATTATATCCCTTTTTCCTTTTACCAAAAATATTATGCTCATTTTGGTACTAAAAGAGATTTCACTCTAGAATCCATGATTTACGCGTTTATTCTCAAAAACATACTAGCCATACCCTCTATAGAGCTATTAATTTCACTGCTACATATATCTTCTGAAATGCGTCAATTTTGTGGATTTCTTAAGGTTCCTCATAAGTCTCAGTTTTCAAGGTTTAAAGATAACTACCTAGAAAATTTAAATGATTTATTTAATAACCTAGTTGATGTAACTGAAGAAATTTCAAAGGAAATTAATCCTTTCTTAGCTTCTATCTTAATTACTGATACTACTGGATTTGAAGCTTATGTTACTGAGAATAATCCTAAGTTTTATCAATCTCAACTTAAAAAAGCTAAGACTTATGCTAAGTTATTTGCTAAGAATAATCCTGATTCAACTTTTGATGTTGAAAAATATGCTCAAGGTCAAATGCCTAAGTCTGCTAATTCCAATCCTGATATGAAGTTAGCTTATCTTAATGGTCATTTTGGATACTTCCAAAAATGTATTATCTCTACCAATGCCCTTGGTGTTGTTAGAAATGTTAATTTCTATGATGCGGATAACAATCTAGAAAAAGATTTAAGACCACAAGATATTAAGGATAGTTACGATGCTAAATCTTTGATTCCATCTCTAGAAACCTATTTTCAACTGCATCCTAATTTTTCATATAAATATTTCTTGGGCGATGCTGGTTTTGATGCTGATGATAATTATGCTTATCTTCATCAAAAAAACATTATGCCTATTATCTCTTTAAATCCACGTAATTCACCTAGTTTACCACAACCTGGATTTAATGAAGTAGGAGTTCCACTTTGCCCAAACGATTCTTCTTTACCTATGATTTATGATGGTATAACTCGTGAAAAAGGTAGAGCTGATAGAATAAAGTATATATGTCCAAAGGCTAAGAAAATTAATGTTAAAGGTAAAATCAGCTATATACTAAATTGTGAAAATCCATGTACCAATTCAAAGTGTGGAAGAATTAAGCAAATTACTATACATCATAATTATCGATTTAATTCTTCTATTCCTCGCGATAGCTTGAAGTGGCAGAAGCTATACAAACTTAGAACTATCTGTGAAAGATCCATTTGTCAAATTAAGAATTTCATTCAACTTAAATCATCAAGAGTTAGAAATACCGTATCTCTAAAATCAGATATTTTACTTGCTTGTATTTCTCAACTAATCGCTTTTATACTTATATTTAAAACTAAAAACTATGATAATCCTCTTGCTATTAAATCTTTAATTGCTTAATCTTAGTCAACTAAATATTAATTCTAAAAGGTTGAGTTAAACCTTTGTTTTTCTATACTCTTTTTTTGTTGATATATTAATATCTTTGATAATTTTAAGCTAATTCCTGTGGATAACTCTAAATTTACATTCTGCAACTATCTAATACATAATCTCCATCTTCATTTTAGTAAAATCCCCTATGAATCAGGCGGTGGGTTAATACCACTAGTGTTTGAGTATAGATCTCTAAATCCCCAAAGGGCTCTCTCATAGTCATCTGAATACTTTATTTCTAATAATACATCATGTACAGCATAAAGATTAGTATCATCATATTTCAATTGATATCCATATCCAAAAGAATTATTATCAGCTAGGTGCCCAGCAACACCTGCGTAATCTCTATTATCATCCCATTCTAAAACACCAGCCCTGGCTTCAATTCCCCAAGTTGTACCATCATCATTGTCATCTTTCCCAATAATAGCTGTATTTGGATATAACTTGTCAAAGGCTCCTCTATCTAGCTTTACAATTTTATATACAATACACAGCAATAAACACAATAGTCGTTTCAGCCTTATCTTCATAAGATACTACCTCCTCTAAGTTCTTTCACTACTAACACAAAATTCCCTCCCTAAGAAACAATCAAAAATACTATTCATTTAATTAAATACATGATTTGTAAAAATTCCCCACCAAAAAATAAAAATTTTAAGAAAAAATATTCTATATAAAATGCTACTAGATATATCAGTACTTGACATCACAGGCTAATTGCTAAATAAAAAAGACGCATTAAAAAATGCATCCCTTAAAATAAAAAACGAGTAAGAATAATTCTTACTCGTTCTTTACATAGTTGTCCTTAAACCATTGAATAATATCACTTGACTCGTAAAGTGCTTTACCATCAATTAAAAGCATTGGCACTTGATCCTTCCCACCCAATCTTATCAATTCTTCTTGATTTTTAGGATCAGCCTCTATATCTACCATCTCAATCTTAATGTTGTTTCTATCCATGAATTGGATTACTTTTTTGCAAAAAGGACATCCTTTCATATAATACAACTTTAAATTACTCATTATATCTCACCTCATTTTCATCATGATAATCATTCCATTATAATATACCCAAGTTTTTGCATTTCAAATGATAAAATGAAAGCTTTCTAACCAATCTACTTTTCCTCACCAAATGGACTTTTAATAGTAAGTTAATCTAGCCTTTTATTGGTAATCATTCCATTCTGCAAATTCTTCCTCATCTAGAGCTTTATTAAAATACCCAATCTAATCCTTATTAAACTCAATTGCTGGTTGATTATCACTTTTTGTGCTATCCTAATACTAAGAAATATTTTCATAAGGGTGTGATTAATATGGACTTTTCTAATAAAACAGTAATTATAACTGGAGCAGCTAATGGTATTGGGAGGGGAATTGCCTTACATTATGCCATACATGGAGCTAATGTTGTTGTAGCTGATATTGATGAAAAAACTGGGATAGAAACAATATCTCTAATTACAGAACAAGGTGGTAATGGAATATTTGTCCTAACAGACGTCCGTCATGAAGCTGATATTATCCGTTTAATGAAAATTACCTATGAAAAATATGGTGGCATCCATATTCTAATCAATAATGCAGGGAAAGGACTATTTAAGTCCCCATATGATTTAACCTTAGAAGAATGGGATGATTTGATTAATACAAACTTAAGAAGTGTTTTCTTATGTTCACGTGAAGCAGCAAAATACATGAGAAAAAATGAAGATGGTGGTTCCATTGTTAATATTGCTTCCACTAGAGCCCTTATGTCTGAACCCAATTCAGAAGCCTATGCTGCAAGTAAGGGTGGAATTGTTGCTCTCACCCATGCCTTAGCAGCTTCCTTTAGTAAAAATAGAATTACTGTTAACTGCATATCACCAGGTTGGATTGAAACAGGAGATTACTCAAACTTGCGTTCTATTGACCATAAACAACATCTATCAAGAAGAGTAGGTAAACCAGATGATATTGCTAGAGCATGCCTATATTTAACTAATAAAGAAAATGACTTCGTAACAGGAATTAACCTTGTTGTAGATGGGGGAATGACACGGAAAATGATTTATGTAGAATAGGCTTTGATGACAATGCTATTTAGCCCCCTAACCACTTTGGACAATCGCACACGATTATAGTAAAATATAATCAATAGGAGGTTGCCAAAATGAGAAGTAAAAATACAAGATATTCAGAAGAACTTAAAAGACAAATAGTTAAAGAAGTAGAGGAAACTGGTAATGCAACTTTAGTAGCAAGAAAACATGATATTGTTCCAGGTACAGTAACAAGATGGGTTAGGGAGTCAAAATCAGCTAATAAAACCAATAATCCTCTTAATATAGATTATAGCACTAATTCCTCCTTAGATAAGGAGAATGAGCAATTAAAGAAGCTATTAGGTGAAAAGGACCTTGAAATAGCTATTCTTAAAGACCTACTAAAAAAAACGACCCAAAGATAGAAGATAAAGTAAATATAGCTAATAAATGGATAGGGTATGGTTATCAAGTAACTAAGGTACTTAAAATACTTAGATTAAATAAATCAACCTATTACTTTAATATAAATAAAGATTCAAATATAGAATCAACAGAAGATAGAAAGTTAATAAACAAGGGTGGTAGACCAATTCAAGGTTCATCTAAAACCACCGATGGACAAACTATCTGTGATGAACAAATTAAAGAATATATTTGTGAAATCATTGAAACTGAAGGATTATGCTATGGTTATTATAAAATAACCATAATTCTAAGAAGAAAATTTAATCTAATCATAAATAAAAAGAAGGTATATAGATTATGTAAAGAATTAAATGTACTAAGACCTCAAAGGATAGTTAAACCAAAGCATCCAAGGAGAATAGCTCAAAATAGAGAGATTACAAAACCTAATGCTCTATGGGAAGTAGATATAAAATACGGTTATATCCATGATGAAGATAGATTCTTTTATATAGCTTCTTTTCTAGATGTATATGATAGAAACATAGTAGAATACCATATGGGACTATCATGTACTGCAGAAGATATAACTATAATTCTTAAAAGAGCATTAATGAAGCGTGGTCTCTATGATAAAGACACTGATTTAGTAATAAGGTCAGACAATGGTCCACAATTTATTAGCCATAAATTTGAAGATGCTTGTAAAGAGTTAAAACTAGAGCATGAAAGAATACCATTCAAAACCCCAAATAAAAATGCTCATATAGAATCTTTCCATAGATTACTAGAAGATGAATGTTTATCAAGGTACGAATTTAAAACCTATACTGAAGCCTATGAGGCAGTATCTGAGTATATGAAATCTTACAATAAGTTTAGAATTCATAGTTCCTTGGGTTATATCTCTCCAATGGAATTCTATCAAAAAACCTTAGAGGGAACAGCAAAACCTTTAGTGGTAAGACTTTAATGTTTTTTCACTTAGTAGCAAAATACATAAATATTTAGCTGAAATCAAGGGCTTGCGATAGCAAGGGCGTAGCCTTTACCCTTGATGAGGATAAATATTTATGTATAATAAAAAAAGCGAAAAACATTAAAATATAGATAAACTAAGAAAAAGAATGTATTCGTGAGTTTTTGTCCAATATTAAGGGGTCAATCCTTTAATGAAATGATCTTCTAATTAAAATAATTAACAATGTAGATAATTTGTTAGGATATGATTTTATGTGGAAAAGAACATTTTAAGTATATGGAATGATAGGGCTAAGAAATGTTTATGAAAAAAACATGGAAAATAGTCTATTGTTTAATTTTCAAATATTAAAATAGGAGTGTTACTATGAAAAAGTTTGGGAAGAATATAAAAATATTTTTAATAGATGGGGATGTTAATGGTCGTTGGACTTGCGAATTGTCTAATTGGACTGGTAAGGCTTATAAAATTCCGAGAAATCTTATAAAAGAATGTGCTGAGAGAGAAGATCTTCAAAAACCAGGGGTCTATTTTCTCTTTGGTATGCAAGAAGATGGTAAACCTTTAGTTTATATAGGAGAGTCTGAGGTTATCTATAAAAGACTAGTAGAGCATCTAAATACAAAAGATTACTGGAATGAATGTATTGTATTTATTAGCAAAGATGAGTATTTAAACAAGGCTCATATTAAATACCTAGAGCATAGATTTTACTCTTTGGCTAAAGAAGCTAATAGATATATAATCAAAAATGATACTATACCTACTAAATCTAATGTGTCAGAAGCGGAAGAAGCTGAGCTAGAGGAATTCATATATAATGCTAAGATATTAATGGGTACGTTAGGTCACAAAGTCTTTGAAACATTGACTGGAGCTATAGATCAACAACAGACTTTATTCTATTTTCAAAGAAAGGGCGGAGAACGAGGAAAAGGTGTAGGTTTACCTACATCAGAGGGTTTTGTTGTATTAAAAGGAGCTTATGTTGCACCTGAACTTTTGGAAAGTGCTAATCAATGGGTTAAAGATTTACGAAACAAGCACAAGGATAAAATTAAAGATAACTATACTACTGAAGACATACTATTTTCCAGCCCATCAGCAGCTTCTGCTTTTTTATGTGGAGGTTCTTCTAATGGACTTGTTGAATGGAAAACAAGAGAAGGAATTACATTGAAAGAAATGCAAGGATAAATAGGAAAAGTGTAATGAGGTATCTTTTCAAAAAGAAAGAAGTTTAGGGAAATAATATTGAGAAAATACTATTATAAATTTACTATTCAACTAAATAGGCGGTGGTAAATTGATAACTGAATACTTTAAACAGATACTAGATAATTATATTGAAAGCAAAACCACTGGTAGATTTAATAAGAATCATAAAATGTTTAAACTGATAAATTATACTACAACAGATGCTTTGAATGAAATAGTAAGAGAATACGGCTTAACTGTAAGAGGGTCCTGTGGCGCTGGCACATGGACAAACTATCCATGGATAGCTATATACAATGGGAATATTACTACTACTATTCAGCGGGGAGTATATATAGTATATTTATTTGCTGAGGACATGAGTAGAGTATATCTTACATTAAATCAAGGATGTACAAACTTAAAAAAGGAATTGGGTACTAAAGGCGCAAGAGAAGCCATGATAGAAACGAGAGAAATGATAAGGGATACTTTAAATAATACTAGATTTAATACAGATAATGATTTAATTATTGGAAATGTAGATTACGAAATTGGCGCAATTTATTATAAAGAATACTTAAGGGAAAACTTCCCAAATGAGGAAGAATTTCTTGAAGATTTAATGGAAATGCTAAAAATCTATGATGATTATTATAATCTAATTTATCTTAAAGACAAGGAAGTTACAAATAAACAGGCTGAAATTGCTGTAAATAAAGGAGTTATAGAAAAAAACATGAAGGATAATATAAGAAGTGTTTATAGGTATATTAAATCAAAGGGCTTTATCTACACCTATGAAGACTTGTGCAATTTCTATTTAAGCTTAAAAACAAAACCCTTCCTCATTTTAGCAGGCATCAGTGGTACAGGTAAATCTAAATTGGTTAGATTGTTTGCAGAAGCTGTAGATGCTAGATATAGCCTTATCAGTGTGAAGCCAGATTGGAATGACAGCACAGAACTATTTGGCTATAAGAATATAAACGATGAATTTATACCAGGTCAATTAACTAGAATAATCCAAGAAGCATCCAAGCCTGAAAATTTAGATAGACCATATTTTGTTTGTTTAGATGAAATGAATTTAGCTAGAGTTGAGTACTATCTTAGTGAATATTTAAGCATTATAGAATCTAGATATTTTGATGAAAACAATAGGCTTTTAACAGATAGGATATTTCCAAAAGGCTATTTACCTGAAGACAATCCTTATGCCAATTTAAGAATTCCAGAAAATCTATATATTATAGGTACTGTTAATATGGATGACACTACTTTTGCCTTTAGCAGGAAGGTATTAGATAGAGTTAATACTATAGAGTTTTCAGATGTAAGGTTGGATATATTAGAATTTGATCTAGAAGATGATGTGGAAAAGGTGAAGCTAGATAATTCCTGGTTTAAAGCTGACTACCTGACCATTAAAGATGCTATTAAAATTGATAAGGAATATGTACACAAAATAAATAAAGAAATAATGGAAATCAACAATATACTAGCTATGGGTAACAAGCATTTCGGCTATAGGGTAAGGGATGAAATAGTATTTTATATGTTAGAAAACAAGAGATACGGACTTTTAGAAGAACATGTAGCTTTTGATTATCAAATAATGCAAAAGATTCTACCTACTATTACAGGCAGCGACAGGGTAATAAAGGATATATTGATAGAACTGTATAATTATTGTAATCCAAGTAATCATATTGTAGATAGTATAGATTATATTCAACTGGCAGAAGAAGGCTTAGAAACTGCTTTATATATCAATTCAGCAAACAAGATACTCATGATGTTAAGGGGTTATGAGGATGGCTTTGTTTCATTCTGGCAATAGGGAAGTTCTTGTTCAATTGGAGAATAAAGTATTTAATTTATATTTAATTGGAGAGAATCCTAGTGAAAAGATAAGGTTTCTTAAGAACAATTTAAATCAGCCAGCAACAATAAGGGTAATTGAAAAAAATGGCATGGATTCAACACTTAAGACAATTACATCTTACGGAGAGCTGGTTTTAAATCTAGGCAATACTATGATGCCATGTTTTTTCGAAGATGGAAGATATCAATTAGTGCTACAGAAGAAGGGAAAGGGTAATAATTATGAAATTTTTCATAGTGGAATTAGAATAACAGAGGATTTCCAAGCAATTGGAGATTCTCTAATTGGTATTATAGATTTTTCTTCAGATATTGGATATACTTCTATAGATATTTATAAGGATAGGGTTAAGCTTTTAAAATTAGTATTAGAAGTTTTCCCAACTAAATTAGACTATTATAAGGACTATAAGGAATTAATAATGGAGATCAATGAAGAAATAGCTGCCTTAGCTTTTAAATTTTTTGATAAGACTTATCTAGAAGGAAAGTTAGTGGATACAGCTTACCAGACTAATGTGGAGTATTTAAGTATCTTAGAAGTAATATTTGATGACTTAGAGGTTGCTCTAAGAAGAATAGTAAACAATTTTAAACATAATGTAATTACTTATGAGAATTTAACCAACATCCATAAAGCTAAAAGGATTTCAAAAAATACTAGAAAATACATTAGAACCCATGGCGATTCTTTAGTTAGAGGGGAAAAGGGCTTTATACACATAAACAGCTCCCATTATTATACGGAAAAAGTTATACAGGAAAGAAAAATAACAACCATAGATATATTCGAAAATAGATTTGTTAAATATATGCTCCAGAGAATTATTAAAAGGCTAAAATCCATAGAAAAGCATCTGGATATTAATGATGAAAGGCAAAATAATACTTTAAAGTTCATTAGAAAAAAGATAAAAGTTTTAGAGAGATATTTAAACAACTACTTTCAAAATGTTAGGGATCTAACTGGTAATAAAAGCATGAGTTTAGTCTTTCAAATGGCCCCAGGTTATAAGGAAATGTACAAAAAATATAATATGTTAAATAAGGGCTTAGACCTAGGAGATGAACTATTTAAAATAACGCCTAAGAAGCTTTATTCCCTGTATGAAATGTGGTGCTATATAAAAATTCACAAGATATTGTGTGAACTAGGCTATCAAGTTGAGGAGTACGGTATATTACAGTATAGGGATAATGGAATGTACTTATCCTTGCTGCAGGATTCTCAAACTAAAATGGTATATAAGGGTAAAAATAACAAGCTGGAACTATGGTACAATAAATCCTATTCTATGCCCACAACAGACCAAAGGCCGGATACAGTCTTGTATATTAGGAATTTAAATGATAAAGACAGCAGAATGTACATTTTTGATGCAAAATATAGAATATCTATAGAAGATGGTAAGATCGGTCCTATGGTTGAAGATATAAATGTTATGCATAGATATAGGGATGCTATAGTATCTAAAATGAGCGACAATTTTCACTATAAATACGATACCTTTGGTGCCTATGTTTTATTTCCCTATGGAAATGAGAAAGATTTTATAGATCATAAGTTTTATAAAAGCATTGAAGAAGTTAATATAGGAGCCTTTCCCATGCTTCCTGGCAGCACCAATCTAATCAAAGAGCATCTTAAAAAGATAGTCAATCAAACTCCATTGGAAGCTAAAAGCGAGAGAATTTCAGTAGATGAATATGATGATTATGCTAAATTTAAACTAGAAAATGTTATGGTAGTAAATGTTAAGGATAAAGATCATCTTAAGGCATATAAAGATCACAAATTTTATCATATACCTCTAAAAAGGTTATCGGATGTAAGGCTTGGTGTGGAATATTTAGCCTTTTATCAATCTAAAAAATCTTTTGGAGAAGAGGGTGGAATTAGATACTTTGGTAAGATAGCCAATGTAGTTAGATATGAAAGAGGAGAATGTAAGGAATTGCCTGCAAGAAAAGGTACAGAAAAAGATGTATATCTTAGATTCAACTTAGAAAGTATCCAGGAAGTTGGCCCTATAAAACCAATTCAATCTGGGCCTCAACTGATATCATATACTACTCTTTACCTCTTAAAAAATGCAGAAAACATGCATGAACTAAAGCTTAAAAGCAATTTAGAAATAGAAGTTTATAAAAGACTTAAAAGCATTTCAAAATCAAAGGGATATGTTATTAGAAAGGTAAATGATAACTATTTCATAAATGGAAATATTGTTGAAATTATAGAAGGGAAAGTAATAAAAGTGAACGGTCAAATTACAAATTTAAAAGGGTTAGAAAATTTGATTGATTGATAAAAATTGGGGGATGAATATCCATGTATGTAATCGATAAAAAATCAAACAGGGTTAGTAAAGTCCAACAGAAAACTTTTTCTGAGTTAGGCTTTAAGGAAAGGAAGCACCTTCAGGAGTGGATAGCCAATGAGCCATCGATTTTAGGTGAAGAGCTTTTGGTTATACAAAAAGAATTCGATGGATTTTCGGATACTAAAGAAAGATTGGACCTTTTAGCTTTAGATAAAGAAGGGAACCTAGTTGTAATCGAGAATAAATTGGATGACTCTGGTAGAGATGTTACATGGCAAGCATTAAAATATGCGTCATATTGCTCCAGTTTAACTAAGGAAGAGATTAGACAAATATACCAGGAATATCTAGATAAGATAGGAGCAAAGAAGACTGCAGAAGAAATGTTAAGCGAATTCTATGATGAACAGGAGTACGATGAATTAGTTCTAAATAAGGGTTATGGACAGAGAATAATATTAGTAGCGGCCAACTTTAGGAAAGAGGTTACTTCTACAGTTATGTGGTTGATGAGTTATAACATAAAAATTCAATGCCTTAAGGTAACCCCATATCAATTTGGAGAAAATATTTTTCTTAATGTAGAGCAAATAATACCTGTTAAAGACACAGAAGAATATGTAATAAAGATGGCTGCAAAAACTCAATCAAGCGAAGAAGATGAGGACAAGTTGGCAGAACGATATAAAATCAGATTGAAATTTTGGGAGAAACATTTAGAAAGCTTTAGACAAAAATCAGATTTGTTTACCAACATAAGTCCCACAAAAGACAACTGGATAGGTACTGGAATTGGTATAAGCGGAGGATCATATAATTTTGTAGTTTCTTCAAAATTTGCGAGAGTTGAAGTATATTTTTCAAGACCTAAAAAAGAAGAAAATAAATTTATATTTGATACTCTAATAAAACATAAAGACGAGATTGAAAAAGCTTTTGGAGATAAATTAGTTTGGGAGAGATTAGATGATAAAAAGGCAGTTAGAATTAAGTATCAATTAGATGGAGTTAATTTATATGATGAAAATGATTGGGATTCCATGATAGAGTTTATGTCAGATGCTATGATTAGGCTTCATGATGTTTTTGATAAATATATACAAGAAGTAAAGTTACAGTTGACAGAGTTTTTGAATGGGGAAGTTTAGATTTTATTTGCAGATTTAATTAGAGGCATTATTATAACAAAGTTTATATATTACCTTTTATGGTTGTATGTAAATAATCTTTTCATAATTAACAAATATGTTAATGGGAGGTTAATATGTTTAGATTATTTAGAAGAGATAATAATGTCTCTAAAGAACAAAAAGAATCATTAAAATTCAACAACTCTTACTACATAGTTTTCCAAAACAAAACCTATTTTGAAGAAAAAGCAGGAGGGTATTTGTGGGCTCCGCAATAGTACCCGTTAATATTGCATTGGACAGATATATAGAGTCTAAAAGGCCAAAAACTTTTGAAAAGATATTCTCCCTTTAGTAAAAGTGGGCGTGGTAACCAAGGGTATTTGTACGAGATAGGAAGAGAATTGGGAGATTATTTGATGGAATTGATATTGGAGAAAAATGAAAATATTAAAAAGGTATTAGCAGTAAATTAGGGCTGTTGTGTATTCAACAGTTTTTTTTGCTGTGTTTATCAATAGGACAATAATGGTATAATATAGTTGTTAGATATTGAGATATGGGGTGATAATATGAAGAATTTCCATTATTCAATTCTGGGAGCTTTCAGGCATAGATCCTAATCCTAGAATAGACAGTGTAAGGGAAGGAATCAAAATAGTTAGGGAAAATAACATAGATTTTATACTGGCAGTTGGAGGAGGCAGTACTATTGACTGCTCCAAAGCCATAGCTGCTGGATACTACTATGATGGAGATCCATGTGACTTGCTGATTAAAAAAGCAAAGGTTGTAAATGCACTACCTTTAGGAACAATACTTACAATTGCAGCTACAGGCTCTGAAATGGATAGGGTAGCTGTTATTTCAAACCTTGAAACTAATCAAAAGCTATCCTTTGGACATATATCCATGGCACCAAAGTTCTCCATTTTGGATCCAACCTATACATTCTCCGTTCCCAAGAACCAAACAGCTGCAGGAATTGCTGATATAATGAGCCATACCTTTGAAAACTACTTTACACTAAACGATGGAGCATATCTACAGGATAGATTTGCAGAAAGCATATTGAAGACCTGCATTAAATACGGCAAAATAGCCTTTGAAGAGCCTGACAACTATGAAGCAAGGGCTAACATCATGTGGGCATCCAGCCTTGCCATAAACGGCATATTGTCCTATGGAAAGGATACAAAATGGAGCGTCCATGCTATGGAGCATGAGCTATCAGCATTCTACGATATTACCCATGGTATAGGTTTAGCTATCTTAACACCTGCATGGATGGAGTATGTGCTAGATGACGAGAGAGTGGATAAGTTTGTAGAATATGGAGTCAATGTATGGGATATTGATGAGAATATGGATAAATACGAAATTGCAAAACTAGCTATCCAAAAAAACAAGAGAATTCTTTAAATCCTTAGAGCTCCCAATGTCTTTGAGGGAAGTAGGAATAAAAGAAGAAGACCTAGAAAAGATGGCCAAGGCTGCTATTGATAACTATGGCGGAAAAATAGGGAACTTCAAGCCTTTAGATTATGAAGATGTGCTAAACATATACAAAAAAGCTTATTAAGGTTTTTAGCTTATCAAAGCCGCAGGGAGTATTGCGGCTTTGATTTTTTGTTTAAGAAAAGATATTTATTATTTAAATGGGCATAAAGATGTTAAATAAAATTGCCTATTCAATACTTTAATAAAAAATGTAGGATGTGATAAAATCAATAACGTAACGGGTTACTAGATTACCTATAAGGAATTGAAACTTTTTTCGAGCAATGCTGACGCACCAAGAAACGATGAGGTTACTAGCCTACCTAAAAGGAACTGAAATGTCATTCTCCTAAAATTAGGAACTCGACCTTTTGCTATTTATTAGACTACCTATAAGGACCAAATACTTACTTCAAAAACAAAAGGATTGAGCTCTATTTAGTAGAACTCAATCCTTTTATAGTTTATAAAGCTATTTTCCTAATCCTTTCTTACTTTACTCCAAGCTTCAAACACAATCTCATTGAACCTATCCCTATCCTTTATATGAGTAGGTATGTTTACTTTGTATCCAGTATCTGCACTGTTGTCTATTTTAAGAAAGCCTGTTTTTAAGTCCTCTACAGTGGATACTACATTTACCACATTGTCCTCAAACAGCTCTGGGTTGGTTAAGTATACTGCTGCTACTGTGTCCCAGTTGTAGAATTCCTTTGTATCATAGGAGTTGGTGAAGTATTTGAACCAATTGTAGGATTTCTCCCTTATGTACCTATAAGCCCATATGGAGTCGTTTTCCATCAGCCTTTTAAATTCCCTTTCTCCAAATTTTGCTTCCAGGCATAAGTGGCCTGTTAGGACGGTGGTTTTGCAGCTAGAGCTTAATACCCCATATGTGGCTTCCGGATCTGATGAGAAGTTGAGCTCGTCCATTCTCTTGCCTTCAATTATAAGAGGTTTGGTTATTCCGCCCATCAATACTATTTCCTTTACCTTTTGAAAAAACTGCTTATCTACCTGAAAGGCTCCCAATAGGTTGGTCAAGGAGCCAGTAGCCAAAAGGGTTATTTCACCAGGGTATTTGTTTACAGCTTCCACTAAAAATTCTGCAGCTTCACTGTGTCGAGAGTGGGGAGAAGGGGCTCCTTTTTTTAAGGGTATATGGGTTATTCCTAGCTCATTGAACATATTTAAAGTATTATTATACACCTCATCAATGGTGCTGTTGCCAAAGGTGGTGGTAAGCCCTAATAGGTTTACATCATCCCTTCCTAAAAGGTACAAGAGGGCCAGCCCATCGTCAACATCTTTTCCGTATAGACCCATGGTGTTGTCGCAGTCAAATATTATTTTTTTCATATTATCCTCCTCAAATCTATAGGTAAAACTTATAATGATTTTAGCAGATAATATATTGTCCATCAACTTGTGCCGTGGTAAGTATAAATATTATCTATACTGAAAGCCACTTCCATAGATAATATGAATTGGAATTGGATTTTTACCTTAATATATAATGGGAATTGCATGGATTGGGAAATTAGAGAAATTGGGCAATACTGTGATAGTATTTATAATGATAAAATGAGGAGGAAGAAGTATGATCAGAAGAATAGCTGCATCTGTGATGATCCTAATTTTGACCATGGGAATCGTAGGATGCCAAAAACAGGATGGTAACCAATCCAGCGGACAAGAGCTGTTGGAAATGGATTGGGAAAGCATATTAGAAGAAGCAAAAGGTACTACTGTGACCTTCTACGGATACGGTGGAGATGAAAAGACCAACAACTGGATAGATACATATGTGGCTAAGGAGCTTAAAGAGAAGTACGACATAACCCTAAAGAGGGTAGGGATGAATATTCAAATTAGTGCAGGAGCAGCCTATTATGATTGTTTACAAAA
>ENA-UPSA01001493-UPSA01001493.1-bioreactor-metagenome-genome-assembly--contig:-NODE-1493-length-21850-cov-19.471897_pt1 | contig 21850 bp, 21 predicted proteins | sample MGYA00238183_ERZ773288 | MGnify/ENA primary metagenome ERZ773288 (study PRJEB29028, sample SAMN07631243) | bioreactor metagenome | isolation source: Switchgrass digestor | place: USA: Dartmouth... | reverse complement strand
AAAATCTACGGATGAGTGAGAAAACAAGAGAAAAATAAAGAAATATTAGGGAGGTCCTTTATTAAATTTGGGAATGTGATTCCGATTGGTGAATACGTAGATCGTGTGTTTGGCTCAAATACAAATATCAAATACTGTGAAACTGTAATGTCTTTAAAAAACCCAGATGATCTAAAAAATCTAAAAGAAATAATTAAAACAGCTTACGCGATTAGCATAAAAGTATTTCTTGCTAGAATAGGACTCGATAAATAAATAGGATGTAGGTTAGTAACAAAGCTATTAAATCAGACTCTAGGATTGTATAAAGACATACTGAGAATGCCGAAGCTCAGAAATAGTATATTTTACTGGGTTTTGGCGATTCTTTTTAATAAGGTTTCTTTGATTCAAACGAGAATGTAAAAAATATGTGATTAATTGAAATTGTATACTCTCTCCTAGCAAGAATCAAAATAACATTAAAGTTAGAAAGAGGCATTTTATATGTCCACCAAAAAAGTATTTAACAAACATGATTAATAAAGTGAATTTAAAGACGGTGGGAAATTTTCATGTTAAAAAAATGTTTAAAGATATGTTTCAGGATACACTTTTAATTTGTTTTATGAGGAACTAATAAGTATAACCGGGTAATATACCTAGATTTTTGTTTTAGCAAAACAGGATTTGTACAAACTTTGAACAATTCTTTTGACTTGTGCGCCCGGCATGGGCTGTAGCTAGGTGATGGAAGTCCGCTGTGGGCTTGGTAGTGGGAACCACTAGTCAAAGGCGATGTCCATTGTGAGGTGGAATCTCAAGGAAGCCGGAGGCAAAGTCCCGGTTTTAGGAACACGAACCAGATACGAGGCTGACTTGGGACGGACACATTTGCAATACAAAACGAAGTCAAACACTATCCGAACCCCATGCAGAAAACCTGGCAGATATATGGGATGAAAGTTATAGCTCTTATCCGGGGAGGTCTCAAAGGCACGTTACAGAGATGAAATTCGAAGTAACAACCAATGCAGTGATGTATGGCTGAACCTTGTGAAGTCTGCAGAGGCCATAGTACTCAACTGGTCATGAACAGATGAAGAAGGGCCGAACACAAAGTAGGTCCCGGGAACCTGAAGGACTCGAATGGTATGCGAAGACTGCAGACAACTCAAAACAGAGGCTATCCGCATAAATGAGAGCTGGAAGTTCAAGGTTCAGCGAAAGTGCATAGCATATTGTCGGTATCGGAGGAAGGACGAGGTGATGTACGAAGGCAAACCAGTAGATATGGAAGCAACGGAAGGGAATCAAAACCCAGCATGACAATTTGGTCAGACTAGGAATAGACGAAGGTAAAGCCTGGGAGTACGGCAATACAAGGAAAGGCTGTTGGAGAATCTCCAACAGCCTTTCCTTAGTATGACTCTTACCAATAGATACTTTGAAAGTATTGGTTACATGAATTTGTATGGCAGGTATCAAGTAGTACATAGTCTTCAGTGAACTGTCGTATACCAAACTGTATGTACAGTGGTTTGAGAGGAGGCTATTCTACTAATGAATAACCTCCTACTCGATTTTTCAAACTTTCTTTTTACCGCTACAGTACTCAAACCATATAAACGTATTTTATCGGATACCAATCTTTCGTGCTGTTTTATAAGCAAATAGGCGTATGGCCGATACTGTTGGATAACCAGGAAAAAGCCATTGCGATGAGCAGAAAATGTACATGGTGCTTGAGGTGCCTGGTCATGTATGGACTTCAATAGTTTGGGTATTCCTTTATCTTTAGTTCCTTAAAAACATGTGGTGCAGAGTTATAGCATAAATGGTAATATTATATTGGCCACTTATCATCCTTTTGGGTTAGTGTTTGGTAATTTTTACCAAATGATGGAGGTGAGTCAACTCCATTTTATGTGATTTATAGGCTTAACTTCATATGGGCTTAAATCTTAAGGGATTTCAGGTAGTAATCATCTTAATATATTTTTCATAGAGGAGAGGTGCTTGTGGAGGGGATTATTGTAATTGCGTTAATTATCGTTAATATATTTACAGTCTATAGATTTATATTTGGGCTTATTTTTAGAAGCCGTGAGGATTTCAATAAATCGCTGAGGTATTACCTGATACCGGATTTTATTTCGCTATTGAAGTGTAAATACTGGGAAGATCGGATAAGCGAGTTCAAATTGGGGCTATTTATTTTTCTTTGTATTATGGCGACGGTGGTAGAGTACTTGATAATCAATGCAATACTTGGCCGGATAATTGACTAATAAAAACTTGTAAGATAATCGCTCCTCCGACGTCTTATGATTAAGGAGGTGAAAAGGTGACGGAGTTCGAAGAGGTTTACCGCAGGTATTTTAAAGATGTTTTTCTGTATGTCATGAGCATTTGCGGCGATGAGCAGATAGCCGAAGATATTATCTCCGAAACATTTTTGAAGGCGTTGGAGAATATCGACGGCTTTAAAGGGAATTGCGATATCCGGGTATGGCTTTGCCAGATAGCCAAAAATACTTACTTTTCCTATATCCGGAAGAAAAAGAGGCACCCTGTTCAAGAACTCCCGGCTCAACTGGAGGACAAGGCGAATATAGAACAGTACGTTTGCCTTGCAGAGACATCCATGGAAGCGCGTAAGATTGTAGATAAGCTGAAGGAACCATATAAAAAGGTCTTTATCCTGCGGGTATTTGAAGGATTTAGCTTTAAGCAGATTGCGTCATTGTTTGGGAAAACCGAAAACTGGGCTTACGTCACTTTTCACCGTGCAAGAAAGAAGATACGAGACGGAATGGAGGAGGAGTATTAATGAAAATATCCTGTGAAGTAATAGGGGATTTGCTGCCCTTGTATGTAAAGGGAATTGCCAGCAAAGACAGCCAGATGTTGATAGAGGAGCATTTGGTGTCCTGTCCCGATTGTGCCAAAAAGCTAGAGAGTATGAAAAAGCAATTTGAAAATGAGTTATCCGGGGATGTCTACGTCAGGTCTTTAAAAAAGGTGAAAAATACCCTGTTAAGAAAGAGGGTGCAAACGATCGTATTCACCGTGATGTTGACGCTGACAATTGCTGCTGTCATTATTGCAAATTTGACCGCGCCCAATTATATCCCGTATTCTCCGGACCTGCTGCAAGTAACGGAAAAGAATGACGGTACGGTTTTGGTGAAATTCGAGAAGGACGTTTCTGGCTATATCCTTTGGCGTAGTAAGGCAGAAATAGACCCATCGGGACATCAATATGATATAGTAGTCTGGAGCAGCTATTGGAACAAGCATATAGTCAAAAGCAGGATTCAAAACGTCGTTTTAAATCCTGACGGGGAAAAGGTATCTGCAGTATATTACCTAAATTACTTTGGTTCGGATTCAGGGCCGGATACGGATATTTTAATTTATGGTGAGGATCAGTACCCCAACGGCGGAAGGTTAACCCTGCCCAGGCTGTTTTTAACCTATTATTTGTTAATTGCTTTTGCTATGTTTATCATCATTGTTCTATTGTTGGTTGCGTTCTATCGAAACGGGAAAGCAAAATATTGGCTCTTGAGAGTTGCAGCAATTCCCGGCGCCTACATTGTTAGCCACTTCTGTGTAAAGGGGCTTGACTCTTCATCTTTTACTCCTGTTAGGGACTTTATAGCCATTGTGACGATAGCGGTGTCATTGTATATAGTCTTTTTATTGGGATCGTCCCTGATAGGTTATTATAGGCGAAAGGCGGGCAAGGCAATGGTTAAGTGAAAACCGGGCACAAAAAAACCGCTCAATCCTTACGGATGAGCGGTTTTGCTTTGGTCTGGGTGAGAGGATTTGAACCTCCGACCTCTTGAACCCCATTCAAGCGCGCTACCAAGCTGCGCCACACCCAGATATTCATCTCGAGCACTATAAATGATACTACAAATCGTCCGAAAATGCAACCCCTAATTTTAATAATATGATGCATATCCATTTTGGAGAATAATATTAAGCAGAGTGCGATCTGGGCAATGTTTTTTCAGCGGGTTTACAGGATGGTTAAAGTTTGATATCATTATTTTGAAGTGCTCTAAGAAAATAATTGTTATCTCTATGGTCCATCTTTTGACCGTTTAAATCTGGCTGTATGCAAATTTGCAATAGCAAATTGACAACATGGGGCCTTATATGTTACAATTAGCGAGTGCGTAACCGCTCGAATGTGGTTTAAAAATTCCCACGGGGGATACCACCATTCGGCGAGTCTGGTTAGAGGAGGTGTACAGAATGTACGCTATTATTAGAACGGGCGGAAAGCAGTACATGGTGCATGAAGGGGATATTTTGAACGTTGAGAAGCTGGATGTGCAGGAAGGATCCACTATTGAGCTCAACGAGGTGCTGGCCATAAGTGACGATGAGAACAATCTGAAAGTTGGGACCCCTCTGTTGGAAGGGGCAAAGGTTGAGGCCGAGGTCCTAAAGCACGGAAAGGGCAAAAAGATTATCGTGTACAAGTACAAGCCCAAGAAGAATTATCGTAGAAAGTACGGCCATCGCCAGCCCTATACCCAGATCCGCATCACCAAGATTGTTGGGTGAACCTGCTGGTAATAGCAGGGGAGCCTGGGCAGGGTAGCCTATGATCCGCGCAGTGATAGATAGAGCTTCATCGGGCGATATAATGGGTTTCGAGGTGTACGGCCATTCGGGATATGCCGAAGCCGGTAAGGATATAGTGTGTGCTGCGGTGTCTGCCATAGTCCAGACGGCCATTTTGGGCCTGATGGATGTGGTGGGGGTTGAGGTCATATATGACCAGAAGCCCGGGAAAGCCCGATGCAGGCTTCCAGAAGGGCTTTCCGAGATTTTACGGGAAAAAGCTAATATAGTTTTGGAAACTATGCTGTACGGCTTAAAGAGTATACAGGAAGGATACGGACCATATATTAAAGTTGAAGAAAGGAGGATGAGGTAGATGTTCAGGATGAATCTTCAGCTTTTTGCACACAAAAAGGGAGTAGGTAGCTCCCGTAACGGACGCGACAGCGAATCAAAGCGTTTGGGAGTAAAAAGAGCTGACGGCCAGTTTGTTCTGGCGGGTAATATTCTGGTGCGCCAGAGGGGTACCAAAATACATCCGGGCATGAATGTAGGCCTGGGTAAGGATGACACCCTCTTTGCTAAGATAGATGGTGTTGTAAAGTTCGAGAGAATGGGCAAGGACAAGAAGAGGGTGAGCGTATATCCCGTTGAACAGTTGGCCGAAGTAGCCGCTGCACGACACTAAAGAGGATGCGAAATAAAAGGCCTGTTACAAACAGGCCTAAAACTTGCAGACAAAAATGGTTTTCAAGAGGCTTTCAAGACGTGTTCTTGGAAGCCATTTTTATTTTTTGGTCAAAAGATGACCGAATATGCTGTTTCCGAATATATTAATACAGGGCATAGGATGAAGTAAGGACCTAAAGTATTAATGCATTTAACCAAAAAGTTCGACAGGTGCGCTCAAACCGTTACAATTTCAGGGTTTAGATAAATATGCCATCCATATGCGGCGTACATAAATAAAATCTATGTATGGGGGGAATTTGAAATGTATAGAGCATATCGGCCTGCTATGGCCATTGCCGACATAAAGGGAGGACCACTGGCTCCTCACATCAGAGGCGTAGTGGTATTTACCGATGTGCCGGGCGGCACCGAGGTTTACGTTGAGGTAGAGGGGCTTCCACCATATCAGCCGGCACCCCCTGGAGGACAGCCCATCGGGCCACACGGCCTACACATACACCAATTTGGCAACTGCGAAGTAGGCGATCCCAAGGAACCGTTTGAGCAAGCGGGAGGGCACTGGAATCCCACGGGTCAGCCACATGGCAATCATGCAGGGGATTTTCCGGTACTGTTTTCCAATAACGGTTATTCTCGCATGAGCTTTTTTACGGACAAGTTCAGGGTTTGGGATGTGGTGGGGCACTCGGTCATAATTCACGAGAATCCCGATGACTATCGCTCTCAGCCTGCAGGAAACGCGGGCAAGCGCCTGGCCTGTGGTGTCATCCGTCCCTGCTAATGCGTGCCATTTATTTTTCTTTTTTTAATTTTTTGATATTTTTTCGGAATAATAAAGTGAAAGGAGATTTAAATGCACTATAGCCTGTAGCTTTGAGGGTGAAGCGAATATTGCATCATGGTCTGGCACCTTCAGGCCATGGCGTCAGTTTGGCCAAGGATTCTCTGTTGAAAACCATGGATTTTTTATTATATAATATTGGCACATAATCGAAGTACAGGTGATACCATGTTTGTAGACATAGCAAAAATATTCATAAAAGGCGGCGACGGAGGCAACGGAGCTGTTTCTTTCAGGCGAGAAAAGTACGTTCCCCGCGGTGGCCCTAACGGAGGCGACGGGGGGGACGGCGGCGATGTCATATTTGTCGTTGACCCGGGTATGCGCACTTTGATGGATTTCAGATACAAGAAGCACTACAGCGCCGAAGCGGGGCATAACGGCGGATCTAATAACATGAAAGGTAAGGATGGCGAGGATCTTATCATTAAGGTGCCCCCCGGTACTGTTATAAGGGATTTCGAGACCGGCAAGGTTTTGGCGGATTTGATGCATCCCGGCCAGCAAAAGGTTCTGGCACGCGGAGGCCGCGGTGGCAAAGGCAATGCACATTTTGCAACTCCTACGCGTCAGACCCCCAGATTTGCTCAGCCGGGCGAAAAGGGAGAAGAAAGATGGATCATATTGGAGCTAAAGTCAATTGCCGACGTGGGGCTTATTGGTTTTCCCAACGTGGGTAAATCCACCATACTTTCTGTGCTTACGTCTGCTCGACCCAAGATAGCCAATTATCCTTTTACCACCCTGACGCCAAATCTGGGGGTGGTGGAGGTTGACAGGGAGCATTCCTTTATAATGGCCGATATTCCCGGTTTGATAGAAGGAGCACACAAAGGATTGGGACTGGGACATGATTTCCTGCGTCACATAGAGCGCACCCGAATGCTGGTTCATGTGGTGGACGCATCGGCTATAGAGGGCCGCGACCCTGTACAGGATTTCTACATCATCAACAAGGAACTCGAATCCTATAGCACGGAGCTGGCGCAGCGTCCTCAGATCGTGGCGGCGAACAAGTGCGACCTGCCGGGAGCGGAACGCAATGTAAAGCGCTTGAAGGAGGAATTGGAGCCAAAAGGGATTAAGGTATTTCCGGTTTCTGCTACTCAAAATCAAGGGTTCAGAGAACTGGTATGGGAGATTGTTGAAATGCTGGCAAAGCTTCCTACGGTTGAACCCTTTGAGGAAGAGGAAGCAGAAGCCTATGATAATATACCAGACCAAGAGCCCTTTGAGATTACTCGTGACGGAGATGTATACGTGGTATCGGGCCCGGCTGTGGATCGGTTGATGGCCAGTGTAAACCTCGACAATTACGATTCCCTGCAGTATTTTCAAAGGGCGCTGAGAAGGAGAGGGATCATAGATGCTTTAAAGGAGAAAGGCATTCAAAACGGTGACACGGTACGTATCAATGATATGGAATTTGAGTTCATCGAGTGATCATCATCAAATCGTTGAGTAGGGGGTCAAGAAAAGCGCCTATGGAGTGCATTCAGTGCCAGAACTGCAAGATGGGTCAGCCCATGTATTACTGTGCTGCCAAGGGTGAATTTGTCATCGATAATTCCAGAACCACGGTCATTGAAAAGACCCGGAGCGGTTGGAAAAAGGGCGACCCGAAGTATGAGCTGCACAGAAGGAAAAACCGCAAAGAGTTGGGAATATGAGTTATAAACTGAAAATTAAAAGGGCAATGCTGCATGAGGCTTGCCCTTTTGTTTTTATGTTTACAACCTTCCTGACGTGAAGTTTATATGCCTGTGTATCCCCTTGTGTCCAGACCTATCAACTTCATATATGTTCTATTGGATGATGGCGTGACCAACTATTATGTCGCTTACAGTGCGTTTTATATTAGGCCATAGACGCACAAATGAAGGTTCTTCCCGTTTTGGCGATATGGTTGCTGTGCATTTTATGTCAGGCTATAAACCCTGTTGAAGTATGGAAACTGCCTTGCCGTGTGACAATGCTGTAACCCGTATTATGTCGATGGTTTGCATCGTTGGCCGTATGAGCTACTCATTAAAAACTTCGTCCCGGGCTTTGACGCTTTTGGCTTTGGGATGGGCAATGTAGACCAAGATACCCAGCAATACAAAGGATACCGATAATATGAGGTAATATATGAAATAGGTCTGAAAGATGAAAGATGCCACCAGAAATAATAGGCCGTAAAGGATATAGGTTCTGGCCTTCGCGGGGGTGAGAAGCCTTCTCCTGGCCTGTCTTCTCCTAAGCCTTGACCTATCAATCTCGCTTTTGAGGTAAAGGTTTACGGCATCCCGGTCATTGAACATGCCGGACTTTTCCATTATTTTGAGCAGCCCATCGCCGTCCAAGAGGTGCAGTTCAAGGTCATCATGGTCTTGTTGGATGGCGTAGCACGTATCGCTGAAGCTGGACGAGGTGAAATAAAAGCCGGTTGTGTATCCGCAATGTTTCAGGATTTCTAGGAATTTGTACACCTCAAAAGGGGGCACCTGCTGGCTGTAGGGTGCGTGATAAAAGCCTATGAGCGCTTGCTTGCCCTTATATGTGGCCTTCAAAAACCTTTTCCCGATTTTAATGTCTTCAAATTTCCCGCTATGGAACAGTGCCTTTGCAAGGCGCCATTTAAACTGTTCGGGCGTAAGGCTCAACAGCTCCTTTTTTCTATATGTGGCTGCCGCGCTGTTTAGCCTCGCCTGCCGCTTTCTTTCAAGCTGTTTTGCCCTCAATTTGAAGTGTGCCGCGCTGATGGCTCCGGTTACCACAATGGCGAATATGACCGATAGCCACGGTGTTTTGGTCTTATAGACAAACCACAGGTATGAAATGGCCAGCGATGCGCTAGCCAGCACTATTGCGTCGACTAGCCAGCTTACTATGGAAGTAGGTTTGTCTCCCTCTTCCAGGTAAAAGTTCCATTCACTAATTTTGGCACTAAGCTTTTTCAAAACGTCCATAGTGCAAAACCTCCCCCATTAGGAAATTTTTCCCTAAAACATGCTTCCTTATTCGTCATTTTAAGCGATTTGTGCTATAATAGATATCGATTTATTGGCTGACGAAAAGCGGTTTCGTTTAATCCGGTAAATTGATTGTAACGGTTTTCCCAGGCTAAAAGATTTCGATGTTTTTATCTCAAAATTTCTGAAAAGGGCGGGATCGGTGTGCCTGATATTATGAGCGGTGAGAGTACTGCGGCATATGATGAGCGCATACGGCCTGTAAGGCTCGGGATAGCAGGAGGAACTTTTGATCCCATACATATAGGCCACCTCATAATCGCAGAGGTAGCCAGGCAGGAATGCGACCTGGATAAGGTGTTGTTTATTCCAACGGGAGTTCCCCCTCATAAGACGGGATATGCCGTCACCCCGGCTGCCTGCAGGTATGAGATGGTTAGGATGGCCATAATGGACAACCCTTATTTTGAAGTAAGCGATATAGAGGTAAAAAGGGAAGGCTTTACCTATACCGTGGATACCTTAAGGGAGCTAAAAAGGATATATCCGGCAGACGTGGAGTTTTTCTTTATAATAGGGAGTGATACCCTCCCGGAAGTCAAGGGCTGGCGGGAGGCATCGCGAGTGGTAAAGTACTGCCATTTCGTGGTATACGCCAGGCCCGGATATGATGTAGCTGAAAGGGAAATACGGTTTTTGCGAGAGACCATGGGGGCATCCATATATACTATACAAGGGCCGTTGCTGGATATATCGTCTACCGATATCAGGGACAGAATAGAAAGGAAGAAGTCCATACGCTATCTCGTTCCGCCGGCGGTAGAAGAGTATATCTATAAAAACCATTTGTATGTGCAATTTTAGCGGCAGGAGGTTTGCAATATGATGGTCGAAACGATGCAGGAAAGCGAGATGTGTGAGAAGCTTAGGGCTTTGATGGATGAGGAGAGGTATGTCCATTCCATGGGCGTGAGGGATTGTGCAGTCATGCTGGCCGAGAGATACGGAGCCGATGTAGCCAAAGCCAGACTCGCGGGACTCCTCCATGATTGCGCCAAGGGTTTGTCGAAGCAGGAGATGATAAGCAGGGCAGTGGAGGCTGGAGTTGAGCTCGGACCCGAGGAGTTTAGAAGCGAGGCTTTGTTGCATGGCGCCGTAGGAGCAGTAGTAGCCAGGCAGGTGTTCGGTGTCCAGGACCCGGAGATACTGAGTGCTATTGAATGCCATACTACGGGTAAAAGGAATATGGCCTTGCTTGATAAGATAATATACCTGGCGGATTATATAGAGCCCAACAGGGATTTTCCCGAGGTAGAAGATCTGAGGCGTGCGGCCATGGAGGACCTTGATAAAGCGGTGCTTATGGCTTTGCGCCGAACCATCAAGTACGTATTGGATACCGACCGCTTTCTCCACCCCAGGACGGTTGAAGCGTGGAATGACATGTTGAAACGTTTTAAAAGTCAAAAAATTGATGGTTGATTCTCCTCATGTTGACAAATTGTGTATAATGGATATAATAAAGTAAAGAAATGCAGGTGGAGGGAAGGATTTGCAAAACAACTCGAAGGAACTGGCTTTGCAAATTGCAAAGGTTTTGGATTCTAAAAAGGCAGCGGATGTAGTGATACTCGATATAAGCCATTTGACAATTATCGCTGATTATTTTGTAATAGCCAGCGGCAATACTGAGATACAGGTAAGGGCTTTATGTGACGAACTGCTAAAGAGCATGAGGGAGCAAGGCGTGGAAGCGCGCGCTCATGAAGGTTATAGACACGGTAGATGGGTTGTTGTGGATTATGGCGACGTAATCGTCCATATTTTTCATCGGGAAGATAGGGCTTTTTACAATCTGGAAAGGTTATGGGCTGACAGTCAGATCCTTTCGGTGCGCGGCCAGAACTGAAGCTCTCTTCCCTGTGGGGATGTTTTCAGGGCTAACCGCTGACGGAGCCCGCCATTGTAAGGATGCTGCCAAAGAGCGGATTTCAAGGCTGTAGTGCGGATCGAACAGAGTTTAAAGCTAGATGGAAGGATAGCCTTACCTGGCTGTTGTAGCATTCGTATACTTGAGTAAGCCTCCCGCGGAGAAGGAAGAAGGAGTCCATTCCGTTTAAGATGTGGGAGGTCACTTTAATATGGAGGGGAAATATTTATGGAGTACAGGTTCAGCGAGGTTGAAAAGAAGTGGCAGGAGAGATGGGAAAAGGACGGAGCATTTCGTAGAGTAGAGGATCCCAATAAGAAGAAGTTCTATATGCTGGAGATGTTCCCGTATCCATCGGGCAAGCTGCACATGGGCCATGTACGAAATTACTCCATCGGTGACGTTATAGCGCGGTACAGGACCATGCAGGGGTATAACGTCCTGCACCCCATGGGGTGGGATGCTTTCGGTTTGCCAGCTGAAAATGCAGCCATCGCCCACCAAATTCATCCCAGCACGTGGACATGGGATAACATAAACAACATGCGGGAGCAGCTTAAGGGGCTGGGCATAAGCTACGACTGGGAGCGCGAGGTGGCTACCTGCCATCCCACCTATTACAGATGGACCCAGTGGATGTTCCTGCAGTTCTTTAAACGGGGGTTGGCCTATAAAAAGCGGGCATTTGTCAATTGGTGCCCTTCCTGCAGTACCGTATTGGCTAACGAACAGGTAGTCGACGGCCACTGCGAGCGCTGCGGCACGTTGGTGGCCAAAAAGGATTTGGAACAGTGGTTTTTCAAGATCACAGATTATGCAGAGCGGCTGCTTAAGGATATTGACAAGCTGACCGGCTGGCCGGAGAAGGTTAAGGTGATGCAGCAGAACTGGATCGGCCGCAGCGAAGGTGCCATGGTGAATTTCACTGTAGAAGGCAGTGGCGAGGTTATCACCGTGTTTACAACCAGACCCGATACCATTTACGGCGTGACCTATATGGTATTGGCGCCCGAACATCCGTTGGTGCTCAAGCTGGTCCAGGGCACAGAATATGAGAGCGATGTGCAGGCCTTTATAGATAAGATGCAGTATATGAATGAGATTACGCGCACGTCGGAGGAAACCGAGAAGGAAGGCGTATTTATAGGAAGATATGCCATCAACCCCATGAACGGCCGGAGGGTGCCGCTTTATATAGCAAACTACGTATTGCTGGATTACGGCACGGGGGCTGTGATGGGCGTTCCGGCTCACGACCAGCGTGATTTTGAATTTGCTGCCAAATACGGGTTGCCCGTAGTGCCCGTTATAAAGCCCGAGGACGATAGTATCGATGTATTTGATTTGAAGCAGGCCTTTGAAGGGCAGGGCATAATGATGAATTCCGGGCAGTTCGATGGCCTGCCAAATCAGGAGGCCATACAGAAGATAGTTGAATACATGGAGAGTAAGGGTATAGGCAAGAGGCATGTAAGCTACAGGCTGAGAGACTGGCTGATTTCCCGCCAGCGTTACTGGGGAGCGCCCATACCTGTTGTGTATTGCGATAAATGCGGGATCGTGCCGGTGCCCGAGGATCAGCTGCCGGTAATATTGCCTACCGACGTGAGGTTTACCGGCAAAGGGCAATCCGTCCTGGCTGAAAGCAAGTCCTTTGTCAGCACCACCTGTCCGCAGTGCGGCGGGCCTGCAAGGCGCGAGACCGATACCATGGATACATTCGTATGTTCTTCGTTCTACTTCTTGAGGTTTACCGATCCGAAAAATGCTGAGGTGCCTTTTAGCCGGCAAAAGGCCGAATACTGGATGCCGGTAGACCAGTATGTAGGCGGAGTGGAGCATGCCATACTTCACCTGCTGTATGCCAGGTTCTTCACCAAGGTGCTTTATGATATGGGGCTGTGTCCCGTAGACGAACCCTTCACCAACCTGTTGACCCAGGGTATGGTGCTCAAGGACGGTTCCAAGATGTCAAAGTCCAAGGGCAATGTGGTGAGCCCGGAGGATATTGTAGCCAGGTATGGCGCCGACACTGCAAGGTTGTTTATACTGTTTGCGGCGCCGCCTGAGAGGGATCTTGAATGGAGCGATCAGGGCGTTGAAGGGTGCTATCGCTTCCTCAACAGGGTATGGAGATTGGTAACTGAATGCAAGGATGCCTGCAAGCATTATGTCAAAGGGGAGAAGCCTGCTAACCTGTCCCAGCAGGATAAGGAGCTTCGGTATGTCGTACACAATACTATAAAGCGCGTAACGGTTGACATAGAGGAGAGGTTCAATTTCAATACGGCCGTAAGCGCCATCATGGAGATGGTGAATGCCATATATCAGTATAAGGATAATGTGGATGAGACTCAGAAAAATATGGCGGTGCTGGGCGAAGCCATTACCCATCTGCTGCTATTGCTGGCACCATTTGCGCCGCATATCACCGAGGAGCTGTGGGAGATCACAGGCCATGAGGGGAGCATACACGTACAATCGTGGCCAGCTTATGACCCACAGGCTCTGGTTCAGGAAGAGGTTGAAATGGTGGTCCAGATCAATGGCAAGGTTAGAGACCGCATGATGGTACCGGCCGAGGCCACCCAGCAGGAGATACAGGATATGGCCGTAAGCTTAAGCAAGATACAAGAGTTTATAAAGGGCAAGAATGTCGTCAAGGTCATTGTGGTGCCCAAGAAGCTGGTCAATATTGTAGTAAAGTGATGATATGGTTTTTATGGATGCCTGGGGAAAGCATAAATGTATATTGTATATGATATGCGTGTTCGTGTGCAGCTAAGTCCATACAAAAAAGCTAGAGTATCATATATGGATATATAAAAATGGGGGAATATTCAGGAAGAATATTCCCCCATTTTCGCTTTTATGAAGAACATCGTTATTTCAGATAATCGTCGTATGCCTGCGCTATATGGGTAAAACCGGCTGTTTTAAGCTGTTCTACCACAATAGAGCGTATTTCAGAAGAGCCTATATACTCTTTGTTCATAGTCAAAATTGTTTCTTGTATGGCTCTGGCCAAATTATTGATATCTGATTTGGTAAAAGGCTCATTAACCTCATCGGATACCCTTTCTAGGCTTAACTTAATCTTTTCAATGTCGAACTCTTGTATCCGTCCATCCTTTTTGATGACTTTCATTGTAATCCTCCATTTAACATTATATTACCCAAAATTGCTCATAATTTGTTTTAGCCCATGGGTTATTTTTATCGATAATGCCGAATAATATACTTTCTCCTACGCCTTCTGCGCCTTATGCTGCTAAATATCATGACAATAAGTATAAACATAAACAAAAGAGATAGGGCAACGACTATAATCCAGGGATTGAAATACCATTCGCTGTTGGTGGCAGAATTATTTTCTGGATCGGGCGTTATCATGTCGACTATGGTCTTCTTCTTTTCTATGCTCCTTGCAGCAATTAGGTCACTCTGCCATATTATTCTACCATCCAAGGTATAAGTGAGCTTGCCCACCACCTGCCCCTTGTAAACCGGAGCTTCCAGGCGTAGCTGGTTATCCTCGTCGGTATAAAACCATTCTATATTTTGCTGTATCCTGGCCACATCTTCTTTTGCTATCACATCCCGAACTCCCTGAACCGCCAGGATGTCCAAAGCCCCGGAATCATCGGAGGCATGGTTGCGCACCAGGGTGGAGGCGATAACCTGATCCTGTTTGAGCGGTTCATAAATGGTATAGTGCTCAAATCCATATTCAAGCAGATTTTTTGAGTCGGTCCACTGGCCGTTTTTGGTGCTTTTTAGTACCACCGCAATCAAATTCATGCCGTCTTTCGAAGCGGAGGATACCAAACAATTGCCCGAATGCGAAGTATACCCGGTCTTAATGCCGGTGGCATAAGGGTAATACTCTTTGCTGTTTTTGTCCAACAATTTATTTTTATTGACCCAGAAACGGGTGGCTTTTTTGGTTGGGTCCTTCTTATCGACTTCATTCCAGTCGGGATATTCCCTGTAGGTAATCTGTACGATTTCACGGAAAACCTCGTGTTTCATCGCCTCTCTGGCTATCAAAGCCAGATCGTATGCAGTGGTGTAGTGGTCCTGGTCATGATAGCCGTGGGGATTGGCAAAGTGGGAATTTGTTGCTCCCAGCTCTGCAGCCCTTTTGTTCATGAGTTCATAAAACTTATCCAGAGCTTCGTTATATGGCATGTCAGGGTTGCCGGCTACAATACGGCCTATGTGAGCACCTATGGCTAGCGCTGCATCATTGCCGGAAGAGACCATAAGCCCCACCAGCAGGTCTTTTAAGGTTATCTGTTCGCCTACGTCGATGCAGGCCAGGCTGCTGTCCCTTGGAGTCAGGTTGACTTCTTTACCCACCGTTACTATTTCATCCAAATTGCCGTTTTCTATTGCCAGCAAAGCCGTTAGGATTTTGGTCGTGCTTGCGGGATACAGCTTTTCATCCTTGTTCTTCTCATACAGCACTTTCCCGGTTTCCTGTTCGATGAGCACGGCCCCTTCGGCGTCCAGCTCTAATGTTGAGGCGGTTGAAGGTTCTGTATTCTCCGTAAGATCGGAACTTTCATCCTGGTTTTGGGAGCCCTCCGGATTTAGCGCATTGGCCGATGATTTGACGGGAGATAATAGGATGAATAATGCCATTACTAAAACCAAAAATCGTTTCATGGTCAAAAACTCCTTACTTAGCAGTAGTATCTCGCCTTTTAGTATAACAGATTATCAATGTGTTTGTACAGAAAAAAGTTAAAGGATGGTGAATTGATTGCAAAAATGTGGTAAAATATTTACATAAGGAAATATACCAGAGGTCCGGAATGCTTTTGGTCAATTCTTTTCCTTAAATCTGCTCAAAGCGCGCGTAAGGGTCATATGTTTTGGATGTGATTGACAGAGTGGGGGTGAAAGCCATGCTTAACCTCGATGTCAATCAAAAGAAGATTTTACTTGCGGTAGCTACCGTTCTGGTTTTGCTGGGCACCGCGTATATTTTTAAGGATGTATTTGCCAGCAACGATGTATCTGTAGCTATGCATGGGAAACAAGAACTTATCCTGGAACCCCATTCGCAAAATATCGGCCAGGATATTGCAGGAGAAGCTGTTTCGGGGGAAAATGGATCCGCACATTATGACTCCGGTGAGGACAAGCTATCCCGCAGAAAGATAAAAGTGTACATCGTTGGTGCAGTAAGGTACCCGGGGGTTATAGAGGTAGAGGAGGGAAGCCGGCTGGTAGATGTGCTTGAACTGGCGGGCGGGGCTACAGAAGAAGCCGATCTGGAGAGGGTAAATCTAGCCCTCAGGGTACAGGATGAGGGCATGTATAAGATCCCGAAAATAGGAGAAGAATTACCGGAACAAAGCCCTGCTATTTTAGGTGCCTCATCCAAGCCGGACCAGCAGAAGGTAAACATCAATACTGCCGATGAAGCCGCATTGGATACACTGCCGGGTATTGGTCCCAGCAAGGCAAAAAGGATCATAGAGTACAGGGAACAGAACGGGCCGTTTAGAACCATAGAAGAGCTCAAAAACGTATCGGGGATCGGAGAAAAAACCTTTGAGCAGCTCAAAGACTTGATTACGGTGGAGTAATGCTTGTTGATAGTTGTAAATGGTTCTTCGGGGTCTTCATAGTGGGGCTCCTTGGGCCGGTAAAATTGATTTTATAATTAGCATATGGTACAATAAAATTTGTGCATAAAGGTTTTGAAAGGAAGTGACAGGGCTTATGCCAAAGAAACTGTTGGTGGTGGATGATGAGTCTGCTATCGTAAAAGGGCTTAAGTTTAGCTTGGAACGGGATGGCTATCAGATTGATGCCGCATACGACGGCGAGGAAGCCATGAAGATGTTCGATGAAAATCAATACGATCTTGTCATCCTGGACGTGATGTTGCCCAAACTCGATGGATTGACGGTATTGCAGAGAATAAGAGAAAAATCATCGGTGCCCGTCATAATGCTAACTGCCAAAGGAGAGGATATGGACAAGATCCTGGGGCTGGAATACGGTGCCGATGACTATATAACAAAGCCGTTTAACATTCTGGAGTTAAAGGCCAGGATCAAAGCTGTCTTCCGGAGAACAAACGATACCGCTAAAAACGATAAGCAGATTATCCGGGTAAAAAATATGGTCATAAATTTAGCCAACCGCAGCGTAGCCATAGATGGCAAGGAGATCAACTTGACCGCCAAAGAATTTGATCTGCTTAAGCTCTTTGTCACCAATCCGGGTAAGGTGTATACCCGCGAAAACCTGTTGGAGCTCATATGGAAATATGAATACCTCGGCGATGTAAGGACGGTGGATGTCCACATACGCAGGCTACGTGAAAAGATAGAGAAGAACCCCAGCCAGCCCGAGTTTATATTCACGAAATGGGGAGTGGGATACTACTTTGCAGACAAATAGGACTTTTTTTTTAGGCCTTAAGTGGCAAATCGTAATCACATATTTGATAATAATTTTAGTTGGGTTCACCTTTATCGGCATATCTGTTTTGGATATTCTGAGAAATTACATGATGGACAACAAGAAGAATGCCTTTAGGTTGTACGCTAACTGGGTTGCCCAGGCCATTTCTTATGATTATGCCAGCGGTGATCCCGATATCCTTGCTGGCATAGTATATGACCTTCAGGCGCTTGGAGAGGAGATTTTCAACAAAGAGCTGGAAGCCACCCGAATACTTATACTGAATAAAAACGGGGTGGTGGATTACGATTCTTATAACATAGTGCGCGGGCCCGACAGCCTTTTAAAACAGGATCTGAGCCAGGCTTTTCCGGAAGTTAAGGCTGTTCTTGCGGGAGAGAGTGTAGATCCCAGGGAGCTGTATATAAGGCCTGAAGATTCGCGCGAATCCAAGTTGGTACTGTACACCTATGCTCCAATCCAACATGAGGAACAGGGAATCATCGGTATGGTAATCATATCCACTTCGCTGTCGAGAATTGAGCAAATGCTGGACGAGGTAAAAACCAAGGTAAGCGCTTACTTAATCGTTATCAGTGCTGTTATCATTATAGCCAGCTATACTATATCGGGATTTATCACACAGCCCATCAAAGAATTGACCGATGTTATCAAGAAGATGAGCCAAGGACACTTGGATCAGCGCGTAAAGGTAAGGGGAAGCAAGGAATTGAGGCAGCTGGGAGAGGCGTTTAATATCATGAGCGAGAAGCTTGAAAACCTGGATAGGGCGCGGAACGAGTTCGTTTCAAATGCCTCCCATGAGCTTAAGACGCCTTTAAGCGCCATCAAGGTGTTGACGGAATCGCTCATTCACATGGGTGTCGATGATCCATCTGTTTACCGGGAATTTTTGCAAGATATAAATTCGGAAATAGATAGGCTGAATGCGATCATAAATGACCTTCTCACGCTGGTGAAAATAGATACCGAAGGCGAAGAGTTGAAACGGGAGCAGGTGGATATAGCCGAATTGGTGGACAGTGCCATAAAAGGCTTGCAGATATTGGCCCAGCAGAAGGATATACGGCTTGAGACTTTCTATGACGATCATTTGACGGTGTATGGCGATGCGGTGAAGCTGCGCCAGGTGGTGAGCAATATCGTCGATAATGCCATTAAATACACGCCGGAAGGAGGCAGGGTCACTGTCGAGGTTTACAAAGGGGAAGAGAATGCGGTGGTGAAGGTGAGCGATACGGGAATAGGGATCCCGGCCAATGACCTTCCACATATTTTTGATAGGTTTTACAGGGTGGATAAGGCAAGATCGAGAGCTACGGGAGGTACCGGTTTAGGGCTATCCATAGCCCAGAAGATCGTGCTGCAGCATGGAGGAAATATACGGGTGACCAGCGAGGAAGAAAAAGGCAGCACTTTTTATATAGAACTGCCGCTTGAAAGGATAATAGAATAACAATCATTGTTGTTTTGTTAGAGTTATTTAAATTTTTTGTAAAAATATTTTGCTATACTACAGAAAGAATGGAGATTAGAGAAGGGATATGGTAATGCACGGTTCGAGGCGTTTGTCGGTATTGGTGTTTATTTTGATTATAATTATTATCTTATCGGGATGTAATACCATCTTCGATAGGATAATATTTTTTAACAGGAGAAATGATTCGGAGAACAAACAGGAAGAGAAGTATATAAACCCTGAGCCTCAAATCAGTCAGGTAGAAGTAACTTTGTATTTCAAGCACTATCTAGCCGATTATCTGGTACCTGAAAAAAGGGTGGTACAGAAGGGAAGCCAGTCGATTGAATATGTGATAATGTCTGAGCTGCTCAAAGGGCCTACGTTTGAACGGGTTGCTGTGATGCCGCCCAGCGTCAAATTGCTGGACGTCACACGCAATGGCGATACCGTCTTTGTAAATTTGAGTGAAGAGTTTACGGGCGACATTGACCTGGCTGCTATGCACAAGGAAACCGTGCCGGAGGATAAAAAGGAAGGCGTATTGGCCCAGATGAAAAGGCTTTGCGTTTATTCGATTATAAACTCGCTAACCGAATTGGATGGCGTCAACAGGGTTAAGATACTGGTCAACAACCGGGCTCTTACGTATGAGGAAATGGGAATTGAACTCATAGCTACGCAGACGGCGAATGTTGGCAAGGATACCCCCGTTATGGCGCTGACGCGTAACAAGAATTTTATCTTAACCCCCTCTGAAGCGGTAAGGCAGGTATTTGATTCTCTTGTGGGGGAGCCGGACTGGGAAAGGATCGATGCTTTTCTGGCGAGAAAGAATACCGATGGGAGTGAGCGCCCGCCTATAGAGGAGGTGCAAAAGATATATTCGGCATATGTTGCAGGGCTGGAGTTTGATAGCGAGAATTTTATAATGAGTGAGGAAATCAAACCCGATGGAGAAGCTTTTGTTACGGTGACCTATGCAATCAAGTATGCCAATGGGAAAAAGGAGAGCCGTGACAGCGATGTATTGAGGCTGGTAAATGAGGATGGGATTTGGAAATTGAGGTCGCCTGACTTTTTTACCGCTATTAGATAGCGGGATTTTTATATTTACGGAACCTTAAAATGAGACGAACATCAAAATCAACCACGGATTTGAGGTCTAATAGGATGAAATAGTAGGATTTAGAGTAAATAGCTTGGTAAATTTTTTATAAATGGACGGAGGGTGAGGGTAATGGTGTATTTGGTGATCAAGGGAGGAGCAGGCTGACGGCAAAGGAGGGATCGCAATATGAATAGGCTTATTCGAGCTGTTGCTGTAACGGCTGTATGTGCAGTTGTAGCCCTGGTGCTTATCGCATGTAGTGCAATACCAAGAAGCCAGATAAATGAAAAGCTGGAGACACAGCAAAGCGGAGAAGGTACTGCTAAAAACTATCTTTTTAGAGGTTTAGGGAATGCCGAGCAGGATCAAAATCTGTATTCTATATTGGGAGATAACGATGTTTATCCCGTTGATATTGAGTTGTACTTCTATAACCCCGACACCAATAAGTTGGAGCCAGAAAAGCGAACTGTCAATTTTAATAAAACGGGGCAGATTTTGGAGGTGGTAATAAACCAATTTTTGCATGGGCCGAGAGCAAAAAACCTGAAGCATATTGTAGCTCCTGAGGTTAAGTTACAGAAAGTGGAACAATACGGAAATGTGGTGAGCGTATATCTGTCAAAGGAATTTATGGAAAGTGAGGATATAGCCATCGCGAGAGCTGCGCTTGTAAACACCGTATTGGAGTCTCAGGAAGCCAAGTATGTGAAGATATATGTGGAAGGTCAGGAACTCACCCATAACGGCAAGGATGATGGACAGATTTTGGGGCTATTAACAAAATACCCAAATGATGTAGAGCAAATTAAATTAGAAGAGCAAAAGCTTATTTCACAGGAAGGCGTCAAATATATCAAGAGGGAAATATACTTTCAGGATCACGAAAAGAGATTTTTGGTGCCGGAAATAAGGGATATTCCCATTAGCCAGGGGAAATACGTTGAGGCGATTGTGGGTGAATTGCTAAAAGGGCCGTCCAAAGGGAATGAGGGCCTGTATTCTACTATACCCAGCGGAACTCAGCTTATGGATGTAAAGTTTGTCGAGGACGAGGATTCATCTAAGGGGGTTGAGCTGTACTTTTCGAAAGAGTTTAAGTTGTCTTTTAACAAGGAGATCAACTCCGAAAATTTGATGATGAATTCGTTAGTCTATAGCTTAATGGGTTTGCCCAGGGTAGAGTGGATAAAGGTATATTATCAGGATGAAAACGGCCAATACGTAGACACGCCGGTGTTGTCCATGGCTTTAGACAGGAAGTTTCACAAGGATAGCTTGCCATTTCGGCTGGGCAGAAGGATAAAGGTATATTTCAGCGATGAAGATGCCATGAACCTGGTCCCAGAATACAGGGTTATAAGCAATGATTCCAAGGATGTAATGAATGAAGTATTAAATGAGCTGATTGAGGGCCCCAGTCAGGAAGGGCATATGGCAGTCATCCCATCCAATATTTCGGTAGGGGATATTAAGGCGTATGTTAACGGAAAGACTGCTTTGGTGGACTTACCTTCAAAGTTTAACGCTTCAAGGCTTGGAAGCACGGGTGAGATTATGGCACTTTATGCCATTGTAAACTCTCTCACTGATCCTGTTAATACCGATAGCGTCAGGCAGATTCAATTTCTGGTGGACGGGAGAGTAACCAGTGAGTTTGGACATATGTCCCTTGCCGATCCGTTTGTGCGAAACCCAGGGTTGATAAAGGAATAGGATAAGTGCCCGTTAAATTTATAGGGATTAACAGATAATCGGAGCCATGCAAAAGCAAGGCTCCGTTTTTTTTTATGATTAATAAATATAAGCACTTCTGCCGATACGATAGCTTTCCAAATGGTTTTAAAAA
>ENA-UPSA01001466-UPSA01001466.1-bioreactor-metagenome-genome-assembly--contig:-NODE-1466-length-22305-cov-360.205888_pt1 | contig 22305 bp, 20 predicted proteins | sample MGYA00238183_ERZ773288 | MGnify/ENA primary metagenome ERZ773288 (study PRJEB29028, sample SAMN07631243) | bioreactor metagenome | isolation source: Switchgrass digestor | place: USA: Dartmouth... | reverse complement strand
TGATATTCGTTATCTCATCGTTCAGCGTTACGAAATCGTCACCGCTTATGCTGGCCCGCATCAGGTCTCCCAGCGCCTTTACCATGTCGCCTATTTCAGGGACGTTCCTTGTCCTGGCCATCCAGTTTATCGATTCCAGCGTATTGTACAGAAAGTGGGGATTGATCTGGGCACGCAGCGATTTGAGTTCGGCTTTCTGCTTGAGATACTGCTCCTGGTACACTTCCTGTATCAATTTCTGGACCTGCCGCACCATTTTGTTGAAATGCTCGCTGAGCACTCCGACCTCGTCATTGGTATACGGCTGGATCGAAACGTCGAAATTGCCTTTTCCGACTTTGTTCATCATTTCCGAAAGATTCCGCAGAGGCCTCGATATGCTGTCGGATATCCGCAGCGACAGCAGCAGCGACATTATGCAGCAGGCGCCGCAGATGCCCAGTATCCAGTACCTCAGCAGTATTATGTCTCCCTCGTACTGCTCAGTGGGTATGATCGCTATCATCCGCCACTGCCCGTTGTTTATGCTCCGGGATGCGACATAATTGGAGGTACCGTCGATCCCGACCGTGGTAAAACTGTTGTATATGCTGTCCTTCGTAAGACCGGCGGCAACGTTGCCGATGAACTCGTCCAGTTTGCTTTTGTCCTTGTGGGAAATGATCCTTCCGTCAAGATCAGTGATGAGTATGTCGCCGCTTTTGAACAGGTCCGTCCTCCTGTAGATGTCGTGGACCGAGCTTTCCCTTATCTGGATTATCTCGTATCCGATAAGCTCCTGGTTGACTATGCTGTTGATAGCCCTTCCGACCCTTATGGTCTGGGAAGACGGGTTCGTTCCGAACCATACGGCGCCGCCTTTATGCTCTTCCATGATGCGCTTTTCGGAATCGCTGATACCTATCGTTACCGATCCGGGATTGACGTAATAAACGGTGCCTGACAGTGATACGACCTGCACGGCGGCAATATCGAGATACAACGGTACAAACCCTTTAAGTTGGCTGTCTATGGCTCTTTCGACAAAGATCTTCTCATATTCGTCCTTTATACCCATATTCGCTTTTTTCAGCGCGTCCTGGATGGTCATGTTGGATACGATCTGGAATGAGATCCTCTCTATTTCCCTTAGTTTCACGTCGACATTTTCACCTGTTTCCATGAGTATATCGTTGGTATACTGCTCGGTTTTCTGCTTCAGGAGCCGCTGAGACGTGTAAAATGAAAAAATGCCTATGGTTACAACAGGCAGGATTATCAGCGCCAGAAATGAAATGATGAGCTTATTGCGTATGGGCATATCTCTGAATCGGATCATGGCCATCCGTCCTTTACATACCGGACTATTGGGATTGTATTATTTTTTCCCTGTATTCCGAAGGGGTCATCCCGAAATATTTCCTGAATACCTGGCTGAAATACCCCGCATCTTTTATGCCTACCTTTTCAGCCACCTCATACGTTTTCATATCCGGGTCGCCCAGCATTTCGCAGGCCTTTTGCAGCCTGATGCGGGTAAGTATCTCGAGGAAGTTCTCACCCGTCTCCTTTTTTATGAGCCTGCTCAGGTAAATGTGGTTCATGTACACATGCTGGGCAACACTGTGCAGTGTTATATCCTTCATATAATTCTTTGATATGTATTCGATCACTTGCCTGATGACAGTATTCCTGACGGGATACGGAGAACAGCCGGTGTCAGTGCCGGTTTTGCCGCCGTCCGGATCGTCAGACTGCAATGAATTGAATTTTTTCACCATCACCGCGTTTCGGACAATATCCTGCATACAGTTTATCTGCTGCAGGGCTTTCTCCTTCTCGAGCCTTTCCAATTCTTCCTTTTCGATCTGGCTTTTCGCTTTCAGGACTACTTCGATTATCTCGTTGGGGTCCGACGGCTTCAGGATATAATCTATGGCCCGCAAATGGATCGCGGTCTGGGCATAGCTGAAATCCTGATATCCTGTTAAGAGTATGCTTTTGATATCAGGCACGATCTCTCTTGCAGCCCTGATCAGTTTCAATCCGTCCATTCCGGGCATCTTTATGTCTGTAAGAAGGATCGAAGGCATGACAGACTTGACAAGTTCCAGTGCTTCGATCCCGTTGGCTGCCACTCCGGCAAGCTCTATCCCGTAATCATTCCAGGATATACTCTGAAGCCCCTGCCTGATCAAAAGCTCATCATCTGCTATGACCATCCTTATCATAGTCACACCGCCGGCAAAAAATTGTACAGTTATCAACACAAGTATACTATAACATGCCATAAATATACAACCTCTATAGTGCCTGCAATATTCCCGGCCGCAGGAAACCGGAACGGCCCGCGGCCGGCCCGTGCTGCATGAATTTTTGCCGTCTGGCGCCTATGCAGTCCGCCGCCTGCCGCATGTGCCTTCCGCCGTCCCCCGGCAGCCGCCTGCGTTTGCCTCCGTCCTCTCACAGCTTGATATGGGGCATCGCATTTGATATACTTATAAAAACCATCGATGCGGGGTGTTTTGAATGAGTATTGCCGAAACCTGCCGTAATGTAAAATCAGCAGCCATAAAGCTGGCGGCATGCTCCACTGAAATGAAGAACAACGCTCTTGCGAAGATCGCGCAGGAACTTGCCGCCCATAAAGACGAGATATTCCGGGCAAACCGGGAAGACCTGAGAAGAAGCGAAGCGGAGAATATACCGATGCCGCTCCTGAAGAGGCTCAAGTTCGACGAGTCAAAACTCAGCGATTGTCTATCGGGCATCAACAGCCTCATCAGGCTTGAGGACCCGGTAGGCAGGACACTTATGTCAACTGAGCTTGACGAGGGTCTCGAGCTTTACAAGGTGACCTGCCCTATCGGAGCGATCGGCGTGATATTCGAATCCCGGCCTGATGCGCTGGTGCAGATATCGACGCTCTGCCTCAAAAGCGGGAACGGCGTGCTTTTAAAGGGTGGATCCGAAGCCATCGAAACTAACAGGACGCTGGCCAGGATCATAATCTCCGCCTCGGAATCCGCAGGGATACCCAAAGGATGGTGCAGCCTACTGGAAACCCGGTACGATATACAAGAAATGCTGAAGCAGGACGAGTACATCGATCTGATAATACCCAGGGGCTCAAATGAATTTGTCAGGTATATAATGGACAATACAAAAATCCCTGTCATGGGCCATGCAGACGGCATATGCCACTGTTATGTAGATTCCTCCGCCGATCCTGAAATGGCATTGCGTATCGTCATCGACTCCAAAACCCAGTATGTAGCGGTCTGCAATGCTCTGGAGACGCTCCTGGTACACAGGGATATTGCGAAAACCTTCCTGCCCATGCTGAAGAAAGCGGCAGATGAGAAACACGTCGAATTGTATGGCTGCAGCGAAACAGCAGCTGTCATAGATGTCAGCCCTGCAACGGAAGACGACTGGAAGACGGAATACCTGGACTACAAGCTGTCCGTCAGGGTCGTCGGCAGCCTTGAAGAAGCCATAGGCCATATAAATACGTATGGTTCGGGACATACCGACGCCATTGTCACCAATGACAGGAACAATGCCGCACGCTTCATGTCGCTGGTCGATTCCGGCAGTGTCTTCTGGAACTGCTCCACCAGGTTCAACGACGGGTTCAGGTACGGACTAGGGGCGGAGGTGGGCATCAGTACGGGAAAACTCCATGCCAGGGGCCCTGTAGGTCTTGAAGGCCTTGTTATATATAAATACATGCTTATAGGCAACGGGCACATAGTGGCGGACTACGCTGAAAAACGCAGGACATTCACCCACAGGAAACTCAACAGGGATTTTCCGCTGTAAAATTGGAATCGCCATTAAGAAACATTGCCGCCTGTTTAACATAATATGAACGTAGGCGGCGATTTTATTATGTTTTGCTCCGCAGCAACGCGTCAAAACATTGCCGTATGTATCAAAACAGTTAAGAACGGTGATACCATGAAAAATTCAATAAGCATAGATGATATTACCAACGGACTGCTGACCATACAGAAAGTAAAACAGCTTTACAGCAGGGACCACAGGAACTCTGAAGACGGGTCGGACCAGTACGTCCAGCCCGACAGGCTTACTCTCATGCGCGAGATACTCACGACGATATCCAGGTTCGTTCCGCAAACAAGGAACGGGACTTTCAGCAGCGCATTCGAACAGGGGATGCGTTTCAGCAACGCTTACAGGGAACTGAAGCGGCATGTCGGGAGTATGAACAGGAGTTCGCCCGGACAGGAAGAGGTGCTGAGATTCCTGAAGCTGCTCAAGCCGGTGCTCGACATGCGCCAGCAGGTTTATATGGATAAGGCTGTAAATATAATCGAAATACTGAGATCGTAAGCATCAGGATCACAGGACAACTAATTCCCCTTACTCTTGACCTATACACGCAAAAGTATATATCAATCGCCATGCAGGTAATATCCCCGGATCTGTACGCCGGGCAATTTCTGATCATCAAGGAAGTACCTGCGGACAGTTGAAACGCTCAATCTGTACACAATGCAGTTCCTGCCCCAAATCTGTACACTTGCCGTCTGCTGCCTTCGGGTATGTTCACATATTCAGCAATAACACCAGTCATCACCTGCTCATCAATTGCTTAAAATAATTCATATACGAAAATACGCCCGGCAATCCGGACCTGCCGGAAATTTTGCCCGCCATACCGGTATATCTTCTCATGCTTTTTTTGAAAAATATTATTGACATCAAATATATTATGTGATTATAATAAATTGCTTTTTGCATTTTGTTTAGTGATTGTAAACAAAATGTTTAGATATAACATATAAGAGCAAAAAGATCCGGTAGGCGTCTGGATAGTGAAAGGAAAATAATGGTATGGAAATAGGCCACAAAATCAAAATGCTGAGGATCAAAAACGGTTTGACACAGGAAGAGCTTGCAGACAGGAGCGAACTTTCGAAAGGCTTCATTTCGCAGATAGAGAGGGACCTCACCTCTCCGTCGATAGCGACTCTTGTGGATATTCTGCAGTGCCTGGGCACAAACCTGAGGGACTTCTTCAATGACAGTTCCGACGAGAAGATAGTATTCAGCAAGGATGACGCCTTCGTCAAGGAAAACGACGGCCTTAAGCATGTGATCAGATGGATCGTGCCGGATTCGCAGAAAAACCACATGGAACCGATACTGCTGGAACTCGCCCCGGGTGGATCTTCGGAAGTGGATGATCCCCACGAGGGCGAGGAATTTGGTTATGTACTGTCAGGGAGCGTTTTCATCCATCTGGCAGCAAGGAAATACCGGGCGAGAAAAGGCGAGAGTTTTTACTACAAGCCCAATTCCGTCCATTATATATCAAACGCCGGGAAAACAGAGGCAAAGGTATTGTGGGTATCCACCCCGCCCAGTTTCTGAGTTGCCATAAGAAACACCGGCATACTTGACTATCTGGTATAAGGAGTATGCGCTATGTCAAAACACATTATCGAATTGGTGGATGTGGTAAAAGATTATGACGGGACTGAAGCGCTGAAGGGTATCAGCCTGTATATCCGTCAGAACGAATTCATAACGTTCCTGGGTCCCAGCGGATGTGGAAAGACTACTACCTTACGCCTGATCGGCGGTTTCGAAAAGCCCACCTCAGGCAGGATCCTGTTCGAAGGCGTCGATGTCACGGACGTGCCGCCGTACAAAAGGAAGGTTAATACCGTCTTCCAGAAATACGCCCTGTTTCCCCATATGAATGTATTTGAAAATATCGCATTCGGGCTCAGGATCAAGAAACTCGGCAAAGACGTGATCCGTGAGAAAGTCTCCAAAATGCTGCACCTGGTGAACCTGGAAGGCTACGAGAAACGTTCGGTGGATTCGCTGAGCGGCGGCCAGCAGCAAAGGGTCGCCATAGCGCGCGCGCTGGTCAACGAACCCGAAGTGCTTCTGCTGGACGAGCCTCTCGGCGCGCTGGACCTAAAGCTCCGCAAGGAAATGCAGCTCGAACTCAAGAAAATGCAGAAGCAGCTTGGGATCACGTTCATATATGTCACGCACGACCAGGAAGAAGCCCTTACCATGTCGGATACCATCGTCGTGATGCAGAGCGGCACGATACAGCAGATAGGTACTCCCGAAGACATATACAACGAGCCCAAAAATGCTTTCGTTGCCGACTTCATAGGCGAAAGCAACATCATCGACGGGATCATGCTGAGGGATTTCAGGGTCAAATTTGCCGGGCACGAGTTCGACTGTGTCGATAAAGGCTTCGGCACAAATGAAGATGTCGACGTGGTCATCCGCCCCGAAGATATAAAACTGGTACCGATGGACCAAAGCCCGCTGCACGGCACGGTCAAATCGGTGATATTCAAGGGAGTCCATTATGAAATGCAGGTGGACGACCGCAACGGTTACAGCTGGATAGTGCACAGCACAAGGATGGCCCCGGTCAATACCGATGTGGGAATGTATATACATCCGCAGGATATTCAAATAATGAAAAAGGTGTCGGCAGTATGAAAAAGACATGGGTGTCATATCCGTATATATTATGGATGATAATATTCACTATCGTGCCGCTGCTGCTGGTGCTGTACTACAGCTTTACCAGGACAGAAAACGGCACGGTGGTATTTACGCTGGATAATTTCATAAGGGTGATGGAGCCCACATATCTGAAAGTTTTGTGGAGATCAATAGTGCTCGCGGTGATCAGTACGGTCGTCTGCTTCATTTTAGGATATCCTGTGGCAATGATACTTGCCGGCAAAGATATCAGCAGGAAAAGCACATTGGTCATGCTCATGGTCGTACCGATGTGGATGAATTTCCTGCTGAGGACATATGCATGGATGACATTGCTGGACCGCAAGGGCGTGATCAACTCCATCCTGGGGACATTGGGCCTGCCGCAGGTACACCTGCTGTATACCGATTTTGCTGTCGTTCTCGGCATGGTTTACAATTTCCTGCCTTTCATGGTGCTGCCGATATACTCGGTGCTGATAAAGATCGACAGGAGCCTGATCGAAGCCGCTGAAGACCTTGGGTCGGACAACTTAACGGTGTTCCGGAAGGTCATATTCCCGCTCAGTCTTCCCGGAGTCGCTTCAGGCGTAACGATGGTGTTCATGCCGGCCGTAACTACATTCATAATTTCTAAGCTGCTCGGCGGAAGCCAGTATATGCTGATAGGCAACCTGATCGAGGACCAGTTCATGAGGGTATATGACTGGAACTTCGGGTCGGCCGTTTCTATCATCATGATGCTGCTGATACTGCTGAGCATGGGATTCATGTCCAGGAATGACAAGGAAGGTACAGGAGGTGCGCTGTTTTGAAAAAGGCAATCAACAGGATCTATCTTATCATCATATTCGTCTTCCTGTATGCGCCGGTGCTGACACTGATAGTTTTCTCCTTCAACAAATCAAAGTCGCGCGGCTACTGGGGCGGCTTCACACTGAAATGGTACGGAGAGCTTTTTCATGACAGACAGGTCCTGTCTTCATTGTATAATACGGTCATAATCGCCCTGCTTTCGGCGCTGATAGCTACTGTGGCGGGTACGGCAGCAGCAGTCGGGATACACAATATGAAAAAGACGGTCAAATCATTCGTGATGAACCTGACCTATCTTCCTGTAGTAAATCCCGATATAGTGACAGGCATATCGCTCATGATCCTGTTTGTTTTCATCAAACTGGATCTGGGCTTTACGACACTGCTGCTGGCCCATATAACGTTCAACATACCGTATGTAGTGCTTTCAGTGCTGCCAAAGCTGAAACAGCTGAACAGGCATATGTATGAGGCGGCGCTCGACCTGGGAGCCAAACCGGCGTACGCTTTTTTCAGGGTCATTCTTCCCGAGATAATGCCGGGCGTCGTGACAGGATTCCTGCTGGCCTTTACGCTGTCGCTGGATGACTTTATAATAAGTTTCTTTACTACCGGTTCGGGAGTCTCCACGCTTTCGATAACCATATATTCGATGGCAAGGCTCGGCATCAGCCCAAAAATCAATGCACTGTCGACACTGATGTTCATCGTGGTTCTCGTTCTGCTGCTGATCGTGAACAAGCGGTCATCGGCAAACGGCAGGAACGGAGCCCCGATAGTGAATATATAGAGATATTGGAAACAATACTGAGGCAAGGAGATTTTTCTACAAGCCGAGGTGTTCAACTACTACACCAGTAAAGGAGAAATGAAAATGAAAAAAAAGATGACTTTTTTGGCTGTATTGCTGCTTGCTGTAGCGGTTACACTTTCAGCTTGCGGCTCACCAGGCTCTGACGGCGGCGACGGGGCGGAAAGAGTTACCCTCAACGTTTTCAACTGGGGAGAATACATCGACGAAACAGTTATAAAGGATTTCGAGGATAAATACCCCAACATCAAGGTCGTTTACGAGACGTTTACAACTAATGAAGACATGTATGTCAAGATAAAGACCGGCGGTTCCGATTATGACATTGCTATCCCGTCGGACTATATGATAAAGAGGATGATCGACGAGGGCCTCCTGAAAGAGATCAACATGGAGAATATACCTAATTATAAATATATAGGCGACCAGTTCAAGAACCTTGCATTCGATCCGGAAAACAAATACTCCGTGCCTTATATGTGGGGTACGGTCGGCATACTGTACAATAAGACTATGGTAACGGAACCAGTTGACAGTTGGAAGATACTGTGGGATGAAAAGTACAAAAAGCAGATCATCATGTATGACAGCGAGAGGGACAGCATCGGCATAACGCTAAAAATGCTTGGGTATTCCATGAATTCCAAAAACATCGATGAACTCGAGGAAGCAAAGCAAAAGCTGATCGAGCAAAAGCCGCTGGTGCTCGCATATCTCGTGGATGAGGCAAAAGACATGATGATTGCCGAGAGTGCCGCCCTGGCAGTGGTATGGTCGGGAGACGCCCTTATTGCAATGAGGGAGAATGAGAACCTCGCCTACGTGATCCCGAAGGAAGGCTCCAACTACTGGTTCGATTCGATGGTGATCCCGAAAACGGGCAAAAACCAGGAAGCCGCCGAACTGTTCATAAATTTTATGTGTGATCCCGAAATAGCTCTCAGGAACGTGAATTACATCGGTTATGCAACACCCAACGTCGAGACCATGAAGATGCTCGATCCGGAAGTGATCACCAATTCCAGTGCATATCCGACCGAGGACCAGCTTGTCAACTGTGAGATCTTCGAATATCCTGGAGACGAGATAAACAGGATATATAACCGTATCTGGACAGAAATCAAGGCGGATTGACATAGTCATAGGAAGCGAAGCGAGGCGGCAGGGGCTTGCCCGCCGCCTCATTATGTCTCAGCCGAAGGTTGAACGGGACCCCGGATCAGTAACAGAACCTGAGGTCAAAATCCGATGCCGTATTGGAAACAGTACCGGGATCAGGATCTGGTTCCGCAGGAATTTCCCGCAAATGAAAAATTTCCGCCGGTCCGTTATTCCCATACAGGGGCGGAAGCTCCCGGAAGGCCCGAGATTGCCGGGATATAAGCCATTATGGATATAATGGCGGCCAGGCGCGGAATTATATGCTTCTCTTTTCAGCAATAAAGAAGTATAATGGAAGTAGGATATAATCAAGGCATTATGATATGCCGACTGAACCGGAGTTGCCATGAAGATCGAAAGAATAGGCGATAATATTATAAGAGTGACAATAACATATAATGACCTCGAAGAGAGGAACGTAGACCTGGAATCACTGAACTATAACTCGCCCGCGGCCCAGGAGTTTTTCTGGGACCTTATGGAACAGGCGGAGGAACAGTTGGGTTTCAGCCTTGCCGACTCACAGTTGATCATAGAACCCGTGCCCGATTCGGACGAAGGCTTCGTCATCAATATCACAAGGATCGACGACGAAGGTGAATTCGAGTCCATCCACAAGTATATCAAGAACAGGATGAAGAAAAGCGACCTGCGGGTGAAGAAGAAAAGCAGGCGGGTTTCATCTCCGTTCCTTATATATTCTTTCAAATCGATGGACGACATAAGCGAGCTTGCGCGCAGGCTTGAAATGCATTACAGCGGTGAAAGCACGCTGTACAGGTGCGGGGATTCCTATTATCTCCTGCTCACAAAAAGCGGCCTTCATTCTTACGGCATGAGAATGTTCGAACTGGTGCTTGCGGAGTACGGCGTCAAAATAACAAACAACAGCTTCATGGAAGGTTATCTCAGCGAGCATGGCGAGAAGATAATAGAAAACGATGCGCTGGAAGTCCTCAGAAGATTCTACTGATCACGTCACTTGTTTTTGATTTCCGGATCAGTGTCGGGACCGATCTGCACGATGGAAGATTCCGCTTCATATGTATCTGTGCTGATCAGTTCGTTATTCCTGTAAACCCTTACAGTGATTCCTTCCTTCCCGGGGTCCAGGACTACCTGTTCTCCCGGTTTCAGATCCCTGTTCTCCACATAGTAGACGGGCGGTGCCGATTTGTTTACGGTCTGCGTGCTGATTACGCTCTTATCCGGCCTGTCATCACGACTGCCGGCGACAGCAACTGTTACGACGGTTCCCTTTTTTACAGCATAGATTGCCAGGTTGTTGCCGAACGGGTTCGAGAATCTCAGGTCGTATGCATCCTCAGCGACCATCGCGTCCAATCCCGGTTCAATATAATCCACAGTCAGCTTATGAGGCAGCCTTGTTATATTCTCCGCCGGTATCCCTGCCTCCAGGAGTGCGGCATACATCGTTGACGCCACCTGGCAGTAGCCTTCGTCAAAGGCTATGTCCGAGTCCTGAGAAAGCATCGTTTCGACAAACGAGAACCCGCTCCTGCCTGAAGGATCGCCTCCGGGAGCGAGCACGATCCCGTTTATGCCTTCCACAGCGGTCTCTATACTGTCTTCCACCGCTCCATCCATTATGCTCGTTGAGTATTCGCCAAGCACTACCTGTATCGCGTCAAAATCCTTCATTGTAACATCTGCGTAGACAGTATCCAGGACTTTCCCTGCCCGAAGATCGATAACGCCGAAGGGATCGGTAGAAAGCTGCCTGCGGATAAGCTCTGCAGCATTGTTGACATTAAGTGACACCCCGGGATCATCAGGTTCCTTTTCAATGAGCCCGTCCTTATAATAGATCCGGGCATCGACCGGTTCCCTGTTGATGCTTTCGGACAGCTCTATCAGCTTCATCCTGAGTTTACTTTCATTGAATTTTACCACAGGTGACAGAACGGTGGTATGATTACCGAAATGAGTTCCGATCAGGCGTGTTATGTCCTCTATCCCATCCATGGACATAATCGGCTCTATCGTAGCCATGCCGTCAACAGTTGCTTCGATGCTCGAGAAAGGTATCTCGTATATCTGATCGTCGTCTGCCTTCAACCGGATATGCTGAACTCCGAACCTGGCTTCATAATCAGCTTCGATGGCCCTGGCGGCTTCCTCGAAACCTTTGCCTCCTATATCCAGGTCTCCCGCATATACATTGACCGGAATAACCCTGCCGGAAGCATTAAACAGGACAGCAATCCCCACTCCTATTGCCAGCAGGCTTTGTACCAGTATTAGCAAAAAGATCAGCAGTTTGTTACCGGTTTTTTTCACAAATAACAACTCCGTAAGTCTTTTCTTTAGTATCCGGCTCTCCGGACTATTATCAAAAAAGTATAAAGCACCGCGTACTTTATACTTTTTTACTCTTTCATGCCCTGTTGTTCATCACCAGTTCCACGAGCCTGCCCTTTTTCTTTGCTTCATCGATCACTGCGTCGTCTATCTGCATTCCTTCGTATATGATCACATTCCCGTCGTTGTCCGTTATGGTCTTTGTTGCATATCTCCCTTTCAGATACTGTCTCTGCCTCTGTTCGAACAGGATCGACGCATTGTCCCTGTCGTCTTCTGCAGGCTGATCAGCAGACTCAGACGGAACGTCCGCACCGGCAGCGATTTCCGACCCGGTTTCTTCGCCGGCGATGGCTGCCGCTTCATCAAGCGCGCTTGCCAGGTCATCAACTGCTGAGCCGCCGTCCAGGCCTGTCTTTATTTCCGGTTCCGCATCCTGTGCGCTAAACTGGCCGATCAAATCAATAATATTTTTTTTTTCGGATTCTAAGGACCCGCTGTCACTGTCAAGCTGCGAAGGTGTGTCGAGAAGTCTTGATTCCACGTCCTCCGTAACTACCGTGAGATTCTTTCCGAATGTTATCACCGAATCCCTTGGTATCAGGCGTATCTGCTTCTGTGTTATGTCTGCTATGAATTCAAGGCCCGTTATCCGGCATCCGTTATTCTCATCAACATATATGTCACCGATCTCGCCTATCAGGCTGCCCTTTTTGGTAAGTACCTTGGTTCCCTTTACCCTTATGTCTTTCTGAAGTAACTGTATCGCTGAAGGTATCTTGCTGATATCTGTAATGACGTCTTCATTCTCAATAGTCAAAGCATATTCACCGATGCCCAGTATATCTTCCGTTGCTATGACCCTGGCACTGAAAATCTGTATCCCGCTGTCGACAGCAATATAGTCAATGGCTCCCTTCTCAGCGTTTATAATTATGCTCTTGACCTTTCCGACTTCCATGCCGTCGGATATGCTGATAATAGGCAATCCAAGTATTTTTTGAGTTTTTTTCATTTAAAGATACCCTCCTTAATATTGTAACAGACCATATCGTCCGTCAAGCGCCTGCATCAGTCAGATTCCTGATAATCTCGTCCCTGAGTCGGACATCCATCGTGTCGCCGTAAGCCTCATAATAGCCATTGAGTATTTCCAGTGCCAGGTCCTGCTGACCGAGTGTTTTATACATGACGCATATGTCAAGTATTATCCAGAAGGTAAGCTCCTTTTGAGGCTTTTTATCAAGAGCGTACATAAAATAAAGTATCGCTCCTTCAAGGTCGCCGGCTTCCTTGAGCCGGAAAGCCTCTGTTATACATTCTTCGATAGTCATAGCTTCGCTATCGTAAACTTTATTTTCTATACCCATTTTATCAATAATTTCTGCACTGTCAACAGATTTTTCTGCATCGCTCGCAGCCTCGCCGGTCATTTCGCCGGCATCTTCCTTCAATTCGTCATCATGTGCGACATAATTCAGGTATATCTGTTCAAGGTAATTGTCTCCGGCAAGCAAGGGTTTATGCAGCTTCGCATCCGGCAGATCCTCGTTTTCCGGCGTCTGCGCGGCTTCATGCTCAGGCTGTGTCCCGTCCGTGTAAGAAGATATTTCCGAAACCCGGGCCGTATCCATGCCGGATCCGGCATTCGCTACGGAGGCTGCATACTGTTCCGTTTCTGTCCCGGAAGCGGCCGCTGTATCCAACTGGTTCGATGTTCCATGGTCCGGCATCATGCCTGCCGAATATAGCTGATCATCAAGGGCATATGATATATCCTGACCGGATTCAGGCTGCTCCGGCATACCCGGGAGTGTCTCCGAATGCACTGCCTCTGCTGTGATTTCTGCCGAGCCGATACTCGCAGCCACAGGCTCAGTACCGGATCCGGAAACTGCCCCTTCCTGTTCTTCTCTGCTTTCTCCTGCCCTATCATTGAAGTAAAGCGCTCCAACCTGTTCCAGTATTGTCTTTTCACGCATACTTCCATCGGATTTTACATCTTTTTTGCTTGTCTTCGAAGTTTTCCCGTCCTTATCACGGGGTTTTACACCTGGAACGATGACGGAGATCAGAATGCTCAGTATCAGGACTATGACAACATAAGCGATAAATGCTGCCACTGTTGTCATTATAATAACCGTCGGATCGGCTCTATCAGTTTCACCGCCGGAAATAGCGCTGTATATGGCCGGCATGATCAATGCCGTGATCAGAGAAGCCAGTGTGATTGAGGCGACAGTCCTGAAACTCAGGACCTCAAGGCGGTGGAAAACCACCAGCATTATGATGCCGCTGACCGCTACCGCACATATAACAGCAATCATATAATCATGCATCGTTATCCTCCTGGTTTCGGCCTGCAGAGCAGGAGCGGTTCTCAGGGCTTGCATCTGCAAATGCCTTTATACGTAGATAACATTCCTTACATAATTCGATATTAAATGCCAGAATTCCTTCATTTCCTTTATATTTTTTAGCATCCGTCCAACAAAAAAGACGCTTCTGCTATGGCAGAAACGTCTCATGCAAAACTCTCAGGATCACATCCGATGCGTGCTGCTCTGTCCGTCCACTGCTGCGCTTTCTTCTGCGAGCAGTACGGCTTCCTGGTCTTCACGGCCGCTTTCGATGTCCCTGTGATTCTTCTCCGGGGTCAGCGCTGTATTCAGGACCGTATCCATCTCCTCCACGAAGACGAATTTCAGTCCCGACCGTACATTCACGGGTATTTCGTCTATATCCTTCCTGTTTTCCGCGGGCAGTATCACGGTATCGATGCCTGCCCTGTGGGCGGCAAGCACTTTTTCCTTCACGCCGCCTATTGGCAGTACACGCCCCCTGAGTGTTATTTCACCGGTCATCGCCACGTTCCGTTTTACAGCCCTTCCCGTAAGGGCCGATACCATTGCGGTTGCCAGCGTTATGCCTGCCGAAGGCCCGTCCTTAGGTGTTGCGCCCTCAGGTACATGGATGTGTATATCGTACTTCTTGTAAAACTCCCTGTCTATACCAAGCAGTTCGGCCCTGGACCGTATGAAGCTCACCGCAGCCATTGCCGACTCCTTCATCACGTCTCCCAGTTGTCCCGTAAGCTCCAGCTTTCCGCTTCCATCCATGACCGTCACCTCTATCGCAAGGGTATCCCCGCCGACAGGCGTCCATGCCAGTCCCGTGGCAACGCCCACTTCATCCTTTTCATTGGCCTTGTCAAATCTGTATCTCCGTGTCCCCAGGTACTTCTCGATATTTGACGGAGTGACAGTCACCGACTTCCTGCTGCCTGAAACCAGCAGCTTGGCTGCTTTCCTGCAGATGTTGGCTATTTCTCTCTCGAGGTTTCTCACGCCGGCTTCCCTGGTGTAGTAATTGATGATGCACCTGATGGCGTCCTCGGTTATCTTCAGGTTTTTCTTCTGAAGCCCGTGGGCCTTCATCTGCTTGTTCACCAGGTACCGCTGTGCTATCTGGACTTTCTCCTCCTCGGTGTAGCCGGAAATCGTGATTACTTCCATCCTGTCGAGCAGCGGCCGCGGTATCGTATCAAGCGAATTGGCCGTGGTAAGGAACAGCACGTCGGACAGGTCAACAGGCAGTTCCAGGTAATGGTCCCTGAAAGCGAAGTTCTGCTCGCCGTCAAGCACCTCCAGCATCGCAGAAGCCGGGTCTCCCCTGAAATCACTGCTCATCTTGTCGATCTCGTCGAGCAGTATCAGAGGATTGATGGATCCTGCCTGCCTGAGCGCGTTTATTATCCTTCCGGGCATCGCGCCGACATAAGTCCGTCTGTGGCCTCTTATCTCGGCCTCATCCCTTACGCCGCCCAGGGACATCCTGACATAGTTCCTGTTGAGCGCCCTTGCTATCGACTTTGCAATTGATGTCTTTCCGACCCCGGGAGGGCCTACAAGGCAGAGTATGGGACCTTTTAGGTTGTTCGTCAGTTTAAGTACCGCAAGGTACTCCAATATCCTTTCCTTGACCTTCTCAAGGCCATAGTGGTCTTCCTCGAGTATAGCTTCAGCCTTCTTCAGGTCTATCATTACTTCAGTCTTTTTCCCCCACGGCAGATCGAATATCCAGTCCAGGTAAGTCCTGATGACCGAACCCTCGGCAGAACCCGACTGCATCTTCTGCAGCCTGTCGAGTTCCTTCAGGACCTTCTTCTCCACTTCTTCGGGAAGCTTGATCGTCTCGAGTTTTTTCCTGTACTCCTCCACTTCGCCGGTAATGCCGTCCTTGTCTCCCAACTCGGACTGTATTGCCTTGATCTGTTCCCTTAGGTAATATTCGCGCTGCATTTTGTCTATCTGCTTGCGGACCCGGATACTGATGTCCTTTTCGACCTCGAGTATCTCTATTTCGCTCATCAGCAGTTCCAGGAGCTTTTCCATCCTTTTTTCCGGGTCGAATTCGTCGAGTATTACCTGTTTTTGCTCTATCCGGAGATGCATGTTCGACGCTATGACGTCTGAAAGCTGCCCTATGTCTTCGATCGCCGAAATAGAAGAAACCGTTTCAGGAGTGATTTTCCCGCTCAGTTTCGCATAGTCTTCAAAGGTGCTTGTTACCTTCCTCTTCAGCGCCTCGTCAATTATGCTCTTTTCCCTGTTCTCAGGTATGATCCTTTCCGCGGCCTCAATTATGAAGAATGGTTCGGTCTTTATATATTTCAAGATCTCAGCCCTGTTCAGGCCTTCCACCAGCACCCTTATCGTGTTGCCGGGAAGCCTCAGGAGCTGTTTTACCCTTGAAATCGTTCCTACATTATATATATCATCCACATCTGGCGAATCATTCTTTGCATCCTTCTGTGTCGTCAGGAAAATAAGCTGGTTGTTAACCATCGCCTCGTCCAGGGCGTTGATGGACTTTTCCCTTCCGACGTCGAAGGTCAGGATCATGTGAGGAAACACTGTCAGCCCTCTGAGCGGCAGCATCGGCAGGATCCTCTTCTTTATCGTCTTTCTTGATCCAGGCATTTGACCATCCCCTTACTAACTAAACAATTTGCAATGGTCTTTATTATATCCTGTACATGCTGCTTTTTCAATTGTTTTATATGGTATATCAGTTAAACTTAACAAGACATATGTATGCGGTCCTGCAATGCCATGAAGGCCATACCGGTACCGCCTGTCACATGAATCTGCCGCTTATCGTATCGTACGCCTTTTCGTAATGGGCCTCAGCCTTTGCCAGCGTTTCTTTGTCCGGCACCATGCCGCCATAGCGCACATGGTCATATATCGCGGTAAAAGGATGCAGCCCGTCCGTCCCGCCGGCTTTTGCAAGTATCTCTGCCGTAGTGTCGCTCGGGAGCGGTTTTATACCGCGCAGGGGAAGCGTATCCAGTATCAGGCCGTACATGTACCTGACCCGCTCCACAGGATCCTTGATTTTCCTGAGCTGCCTGGCGGTCCTCCGCTTGCTCTTCCGGGCCCTGCGTCCATCCCTTTCCGCTCTTTCGGGCAGGACGATCTCGGCCTCATCGATGTAATCGGATCCCTCATAGTCCTGTTTGTCCGTTCTGATCCTGAACAGTTTTCTGAGCAACTTCGCCAGTGCCGTGACAATTGCCGGGATCTTCGAGATGATGAGGCAGACCAGTTTGTATGACAGGTAGAGTACGATAAAATACTTAAGTATGTTGAAAACCAGGTCCAGGTATGGCGACGGCGGTGCTTCTCCAAATTGGGGCGCCAGTTCCTCGGGTCCGGACATGCCGCTGTCTCCTCCGGTATCCGGCGTGATCTTTTCCAGGAGACTGACGACTGCGATGATGATGGTGCGGACAAATCGTCCGGCCAGACGGACCAGACCGGAAACCACCGTTTTGAAATTCGACAGGAACATTAACACAAGAAATATGAATATTGCTGAAACAGTATTGACACGCCTGAGGTTCTTCGGCAGTATCGACTTTTCCACGTACTTTTTGTCATAAATATTATCGTCTATATCATCCTGGTTCCTGACTACCAGGTACACAAAGATCAGAAAATACAGCGCCCTGAAAAACCATGGGCGAAGATATGTGATCACATCCGCCATGTAATGCAGTTCCAGGCATCCCCCGAGGATCAGCAATCCTGCGTAGAAGCCGCCTCCGCCTATTATATCGGCCGGCTCCATCCGTGTATGCATGAATGAAACGATATATGCACAGCATGCTGCCGCTGATTCGAGCAACGGCTTCGATATCCCGTCACCTCTGAAAATGGCGAACGGCAATGCCGCAGGCACGATTATGACAAGCCATGCGGCCAGTGAAGCTATGGCCTGGTCCATTCTCCTGATGCCAAGCGCATATGCAATAAACCTGAACACTTTCGTACGGGACAATTTTCCTGCAATATATGTGGATCTGCCGGCCAGCAGGCACCCGGACAGGTAAGCGGTCAGAAAGCCGCATGTATATACGAGAACGGACGCGGCGCCGCCGTCATCATAGAAAAGGATCGTCCGTATGGCGGTGACAAGAGCATATATATATATGTTCACTGCAAGCGACGACAACAGGCGCAGCAATGCCGTTCTGAAGCTCGGCCTTACTCTTCTTCCCGCTCTGCTTTTGCGATATTCACGCTTTTCGGATTTGGATGTGTTCTCTGTCGCGTAACTCGTATCAATCACCCTCGGATTTTTGTTACCGGCTGCGCTTTTCATACTTTTTCAGCCTTACTTACTGTCGGCATACCTTTCCGTCCGGACTGTACATTATGCCGTTCCGTTCAGGCCAGTTTCTCAGCCTCTGCCCGTATGCGGTCTGATAATACGTACAGATCTGCATGTCTGGGCTCCGAACCCCTTTCATATACTGTATCGAGCAAAACTACATGCACATCGTTTCCCTCGGACGCCATCCGGTCAGCCAGCCTGCTTATCTCCACGGTGAGATAAGCTGTGATGATGACGACCTCGGAGTTGTATATATCTGATGATGTATCTTCCAGGAGTACTCTGAAATCTTTTATATTCTTCATTTTGAGACCTGCGAGGATCCTGAGGAGCGAAGTTATATGGTCCCTGTCTGCTGCCTCGCCGGTCACTATCGGCTGTTTTGCATCGGGATCTGTACATCCGTTGGTAATGAACCTGACAGGGTTCCCATTCCTGAGAGCCCGGTCGAATAATGTGGCAGCGACCTTTATGCCCAGTTCCGCAATAGCTTTGTCCACCGTGTCAAAAAGCTCGTAATGCCGGGATTGCATGTTCAGGATCACGGTAAGGTTCTGCTGCGTAGTATACTCATTTTTTCTGACCATCAGCCTTCCGTTTTTTGCAGAAGCCGGCCAATGCATGCGGTTGAACGGATCGCCATAGGTATAATCCCTCACCCCGGCCACAAGGAACGGATCATCTATGATCCATCTGTTCACGACCCTGTCGCTCTGCTGCAGGCTAACCGGAACAAACAGTTCTTCCAGGTCTATGATTTGTGGATATACCGTAAGAGTGGCATTGACAGGCACGGCTATGGAAACGGTAGTGAAATTCAGAAGATCGCCGCTTACCAGCGTCACGTTTTCAGTTTGGAAAATCCCCCTTTTAATGCATTTAAGCTTCCATTTGCGTGTAATTTTCTGATAACTTTTCAGTACGAAACTGCTGGTCACATGCCTGTTGTCCTGGGCAATCACGGAGCAGGTCCCTGCAAATTCCAGCCACCTTGACGTATGGATGTCCACCCTGAGCCAGGGTACCGGCATCAGTTTTCCATTGTAAACGGTTTCCACCAGCATTATGGTATCGCCCTCGTGTGCTTCAGGCACGCTGAACTCACACTTATATTCCAGTCTGCTGAACACGAATCTGCACAGGATCTGCAGCTGGAGCCAAAGCACAAAGGCGAGGATAAGAAGCAAAGCTATTACATCCATCAGATTTCCTCCGTCGGCACAGGGACCCTGTTCAAAATGTCGCGGACAGTCTCTTCCGCATTCTCGGTGCCGCTGAAAACAGCATGGCCTTTCAATATAATACGGTGGGCCAGTACAGGTACAGCCATCTGCTTTACATCATCAGGCGTTATGAAATCGCGCCCTTCCAGCACCGCCTTTACCTGTGCCGCCTTCATCAGCGCTATACTGCCCCTGGGGCTCACTCCAAGCGTTATTCTTTCATCGTGTCTTGTTGCTTCGATTATATCTATTATATATCTGGCCGATGCATCAGAGACTTTTACCGATACAACAGCCTTCTGCGCCTGTATGACGGAGTCCGCAGAAGCTACAGTATCAAGTTCCGCCAGCGGATCTTTGTCCCTGAACCGCAGCAGTATCTCCATGCCCTCGTCCGGATCCGGGTATCCCATCCTGAGGCGCATGAAAAACCTGTCAAGCTGCGCTTCCGGCAGCGGAAAAGTGCCCCTTGTCTCTACCGGGTTCTGCGTTGCTATGACGAAGAACAGGCTGTGAAGCTTCCGGGTCTCACCGTCGACGGTTACCTGCCTTTCCTCCATGCATTCGAGCAGACTCGACTGTGTCCTCGGCGTTGCCCTGTTGATCTCATCGGCAAGCACGATGTTCGTAAACAAGGGTCCCGCCCTGAATATGAATTCTCCCCGTTTCTGGTCGAAGTAATTGATCCCTGTAAGGTCGGACGGAAGCAGGTCAGGAGTGAACTGTATCCTCTTGAATCCGCATTCCAGCGACCTGGAAAGGCATTTTGCCAGCATTGTCTTTCCGACGCCGGGAACGTCCTCCAGCAGTACATGTCCGCCGCAAAGCAGCGAGATGAGGACAAGGTCCACCGTATCTTCGATGCCTACCAGGACTTTCGATATATTCCCCTTCACGGCAACTGCCAGTTTTCTTACGTCATTCAGTTCCATTTCACGACCTCCATGTTCTGATTTATAAGCTTTTAAACTCATACCGGGCTTTCCGTTCTGCAGCGTTCTGTATATCCCGGCCTGTCAACTGCATTCACCGGGTTTGATCCGCGGTATGTCTTCATGGAATTCACCCGCACGACTCCCAATAGCAGGTTCAATTCCCAACTGGGTCTGTATAGCTTCCGGTGTTCCGGTGAACCTGCTCCCATCTGCGCAAAGCTTCCATGTCGGCAAGAAACTGGGGTATGCTGAGTACTATGGATATGATCAGTATGACCAGTACGATAATAATTTCTCTTATGGTTGCTGGCTCCATGTTTCTTAAAGCGGATTTTATACGCCTGAACAGCGGCAACATGATCCCCCCGTCCTGCCTTGCTCTGCCCCTTTCTTTTTAATGTTATCATCTGGAAGTAGTTAAAACAAGATAAACGGCTTCATTCTTACGTTGCCTTTGCGAAATTTTCCCCGAAAGCGGCACATTCCTCCGGTTCTGTTCCCGGCGTTCTGTATTTTGCTCCATCGGCCATATCGAATTTTCAGGCCTGATTTTTCGAGTGACGCACTTATCACCTTCAGCGCTTCCCCGTACAGTTTATATTCAGCCTTGTATATGACAAAGCAGGATCCGGGAATGTCCCAGGTTTTTTAAGTCAAAATTTGTTGGATTATGGGCAAATTTATGTTATAATGTCACGTATAACCAATAAATGGTTATAGAATAATCACGAAAGGACACGGGCATATGAATAACACGGAATGCAAATCATTTGACAACCTTGCGCAAAGAAGCCTTAACTATTTTCTCGCCACATACCCGCCGTTCATTCCTGTCAGGTCCGATGCAGCAACCGCAGAAGAGCAGGAAACGGCGTACCTTTTTTTAAAAGCATATATGAAAAAGCATATAATGACCCTTCCCTGCTGAAGTTAAAGGCAATTCCCGACGACAGTTATTCTGATTGGGAGTTCCATAAGGCAAAACCTGAGCTGATTACGGAAATCCGTGATAGTATAAAAAAAGTAGAGCAGTTAATCTTCCTGCTCTTTCAGATATGCCTGTCAAAACAGCTGGATGAAAACTCATTCTTCGTACCTGAAACGGATATGGAAATAAAACCTTCCGCTCTGAAACAGCTCAGGAATTTTGATATACAGTACCAGGCATCCGGGGACGGATACACATTCACATTCCCGGTAAAAACAGCCGGGCTGAAGCTGCTCGCAGAAACATCCATGCAAAACAGGGGAAACGGGATCGACATTCCGAAGCCTCACATGTTGTTTTCCCGCGGCGTATTTGATCCGAACCATCCCTGGACATACGAGGTATTCCGGAATCTGTCCAAAGAATGGAACGCATTTGACAGGCTGATATCCTTCCTGGACAGGAATGATTATGAAAGGATCGACTGCAGCGAAGGTTTTTCCCTCAACTATGTGAAAAACTACGGAAAAAAGCGGGAGAAGCTAAAAGCTGCATGGGCTGAGCGTACCCATGGAGGCATAGAACTGGTTTATGAAGAAGCAAGACGAAACCCGGTCCTCCTGTCCTTACGGATACCATATTTTAAGGAGATCCTGGAACATAGCGATAAAATGGATGATAAGCTTAAAAACTTCATTGTCGGCACCACTAAAAAATGTGACGGCTGCAGGTACTGCGTACAAACAGATAAATCCGGTACACGGCCCCTGGCCTGTATAAATGTGGACAATTATAACCTGTGTCCGCTGTTCTGCGGTTTTTCATACAGATGGAGGACAATCAGTGACGACCTCGTTGACAATATAATCGAGCTGCTCCAGTTCATTGACGAGGCTTTTCGCGGACGCCGCGCATAACAGGAAAGCAGATAAGGGA